>Ga0307986_10000820_pt1 | contig 22998 bp, 24 predicted proteins | sample EllFjometageno82_FD_203170 | JGI IMG/M metagenome (GOLD analysis project Ga0307986, IMG submission 203170) | Marine microbial communities from Ellis Fjord, Antarctic Ocean - #82 | ecosystem: Environmental > Aquatic > Marine > Unclassified | place: Southern Ocean | collected 2014-10-09
CTTTAACGTCAATTTTTTTTAATTTATCGACCATTTCTCTAAGCGCATGTTGTGCCTGCGCTACAGCCATTCCATATCCAGGAACAATTATTACAGAAGAAGCATTCTTCATTAGAAAGGCAGCGTCTTCCGCGTTACCATTTTTAACTGGTTTTTGTTCTGTTTTTTCTTTTATATTGTTAGATGTGCTGTCAGTACCAAATCCACCAAGAATAACATTTATAAAAGACCTGTTCATACCTTTGCACATTATATAAGAAAGAATTGCACCAGAAGAACCTACTAATGCACCAGTAATTATTAATGCTGTATTTTCTAATGTGAATCCGATCCCTGCAGCGGCCCATCCTGAGTAAGAATTAAGCATTGATATTACTACTGGCATATCCGCACCACCAATTGGAATTATAATCAAAAATCCAATAAGCAATGAAGCTATAATTAACATCCAGAAAATTTGTGTGGATTGGTTTATAATTAAGTAACATATCAATGATATTATTAAAATTCCTAATAAAGCGTTTAAATAATGTTGGCCAGGAAAAGTGATTGGTGACCCTGACATTAAACCTTGGAGTTTCATAAAAGCAATTATTGAGCCTGTAAAAGTTATTGCTCCAATTGATACTCCCAGTCCCATTTCAATAATACTTGCCGTTTTAATATTTTGAAAAGTACCAAGTCCAAAAGAGTCTGGACTGTAGTAAGCAGATACAGCTACTAGTACAGCTGCGAGTCCTACCAAACTATGAAAGCCTGCAACAAGTTGAGGCATGGCAGTCATTGGTATCTTGAAAGCTATAATGCCACCTATAATTCCACCAATAGAAAGAGCAATTATAAAGTAAATTAAATTACTAAAAAAAATATTTACAGATAAAATAGAAACTACTATTGCAAGTATCATACCTGTTATGCCAAAAAAATTTCCCATTCTTGAAGTCTCAGGCGATGACAGGCCTCTCAATGCTAGAATAAATAGTATTCCAGTAATTAAAAATAGTACTGATGATAAATTAGCTGACATTATTTATTTTTCTTTTTTTCTTTTTTTTTGTACATCTGCAACATTCTTTGTGTGACTAAAAACCCACCAAAAATATTAATAGCAGCTAAGGTAACTGCAATAAATCCTAATATATTTGAAAAAGATATGCTGTTTCCATCTAAAGAACTAAAAGATGCAATGATAGCACCAACTATTATTACAGAAGAAATTGCATTAGTTACAGACATTAAAGGAGTGTGTAGAGATGGGGTTACGCTCCAGACAACAAAATAGCCTATAAATATTGAAAGGATAAAAATACTAAGTCTAAATATAAAGGGATCAATTTCCATAATTCTATTCTTTGATTAATGTTTTAGAAATAATTTCATCTTCTAGGTTAATATTAAATTCTTTTTTTTCTTTACTATAAAGATTTCTGACAAAACTAAACAAATTTTTTGCATATAAACTTGATGCTGTTGACGGCAATTTGTTCATTAAGTTTTTAATTCCAATTATTTTTATCCCATTAATAATATTAATTTTATCAACTTCGGAATAAGCCGCATTACCACCTTGTTCTGCTGCTAAGTCATATATAATTGATCCTGGCTTCATTAACTTTACAAGCTCCTCATTTAAAATCCTAGGTGCGGGTCTTCCAGGTATAAGGGCTGTACAGATTACTATATCATTTTTAATCATTGCTTCTTTTAACAGATCAGCTTGCTTTTTTTTGAATTCTTCACTAGCTTCTTTTGCATAACCACCTTCAGTTTCTAAGTTTTCTTCTTGCTCTACCATTAAGAATTTGCCTCCAAGGCTCTCAACTTGTTCCTTTGAAGCAGCTCTGACATCAGTTGCGGACACTACGGCACCCAGCCTTTTAGCTGTTGCTATAGCTTGTAGTCCGGCAACGCCAGCTCCAATAACTAATACTTTAGCTGCAGGCACTGTTCCAGCAGCTGTCATCATCATAGGGACTGCTTTTTCAAATTGATAAATAGATTCTATTACAGCTCTATATCCAGCTAAATTAGATTGTGAAGACAACACATCCATTGATTGAGCTCTTGAGATACGTGGTAAAAGTTCAAGCGAAAAAACATTGATATTTTTTTTTAATACTGCTTTGAGTTTATCTTGATTATTTGATGGGTTAAAAATTCCAATAAGAATAGTTTTCTCTTTTAGAGTTTTAATTTCCTCATCAGTAGGGCAATTGATTTTTAATATTAAGCTAGAATTATTGATTACTTCTTTTGAACTACCATAAAAATTTACACCAGTTTCCTCGTATTTTTTGTCTTCGATGCCTAAGTGAACAGCATAATTTTTTTCTATATTAACACTTAAACCTAAAGCTATAATATTTTTGGCAGTTTCAGGTGTAATTGAAACTCTCTTTTCTAAATTAATATCTTCTTTTATAGATCCAACTATCATTTTTTTAAGATTATAAGTTTAAAGTAAGGTTACAGCTAAAATTACTAAAAGGGAAACTACTGCTATTGTTCCAAATAAAACTAATTTGATAAAACCATTCCAGGTATTTTTATGTTCTTGCACACTCATTTTATTAACCTTGTCGAGCTTTATATCTAGGATTTTTTTTATTTATTACGTAAATTTTTCCTCTACGCTTAACAATCTTAGAGTTAAGATCTCTTTTTCTCAGTGATTTCAGTGAACTTGCTATTTTCATAAAAATTAAAATATTAGCCTGGCAACGTCCTACTCTTCCATGTCTTAAGACAAAGTACCATCGGCGCTGAAGGACTTTACTTCCGAGTTCGGTATGGGATCGGGTGTGGCCCCTTCGCAATAATTACCAGGCAGATCCTTATAGTATTTTTAAATAAAAATGTAAATACATTGATTTATCACTTTAACTTATATTCTGGTGGGACCTGATGGTTACGCTCCATCTACCCCTGCAATGTCAATGCAGTGCTCTACTATTGAGCTAAGGTCCCTTTTTTACTACCTATTAACTAGCAAATATTAAAAACCTCAATTTATAAAATAAGTAAATAGAATATTCTTTCATTTTTTTTAGTAATAAATTATTTACATACTTAATCGTAAAAAGTGGTCTGTTAATTAAGAAATGCATAATTTCTTTAAATTGTTTGACCTTACCAACTTTTTTAAGATTAAAAATACTATTTCTTAGATCTAAATACTCCCTGATTTCTTGCCATAATAATTTTTTGTTTTTTGTAAACTCTTGAACATTAAAAACATGATGTTTGATTACAAATTTTACAGCTTTCAGGTGTTTGGACAAATTTGACGAGGCGCTCTTTTTATGAAAAAAATGATTTCCTAAAGGTTTATTTGTAAAATAAAATTTAGCTCCCTTTCTCGCTACATTCATAAAAAAACTATAGTCCTCAGAAGTAATAAATTTTTTTTGTTCATCAAATAAAATTTGATTTTCATATAAAAATTTTTTTTCCACAACAGATGCTGAGGTACTTAACCTGTTGCCATTTTTTAACAATAACTGGTAAAAATTTTTTTTATAAGGCCCATAAGTCCAAATTTTATTTTTTGTTTTTGATAAATAGGAAATCCACTCACTGTGGCATATTACTTTAGCTGAAGATTTTTTTGTTAATTGAAAAGTAATTTTTAATTTATCTTTAGACCAGTGATCATCTGTATCCAGGAAAGCTATCCATTTTCCTTTTGCTAATTTTATTCCTAGATTTCTAGATTTTGCTATGAGGCCATTATTTTTAATTTTTTTATATATAATTTTTTTCTTATATTTTTTAACTATTTCAGCTGTATTGTCGCTAGAATTATTGTCTATAACTATTACTTCATAATTTTTTAAAGTTTGCTGAAAAACTGAATGTAGGGAGGCTTTTAAAAAACTTGCCTGATTGTACGTGGGAATTATTACAGAAAAAAAAGGATTATTCATTGTTGTACAAAAATTAATCTATTAAATAATTTTTAACTTTATTTGATTTTACAACTTCTGTATCTCTGTGGTAGCTCTCTATCATGTTTACAATTATCGATTTTTTTTCCAATGATTCGAAAGAGAACCAAACATTTGGTGGAATTCTCAAAATAGAACCAGAATTACATTTTAAAATATATTTTTTTTCTTTATCTTGCTTGTCTATTAGGTGAAATTGCACCTTTCCGTATACACACTGAATTAAACAGTTGTTTTTTAAATGTTTGTTCCATCCTTTTTGTTTTTTAAAATTAATTTCGTTAAAATAAATTTCGCCAAATTTCTTAAAAAAAATATTTTTAGTTGAAACAAATTTTATTAAGTTTCCTTTTTTATTTTCTATAATCTTATTTTTAAAAACTCTAACTTTTTTAATTGTCATTAGTGTATTGGTCAATTTGATCTGATGTTACTTTTTTAGGATCTTCTCTTTTTTGTAATACTCTAAAGTACCAATCTACAGTCATTTTAACACTATTTTTAATATTGTAAGTGGGGTACCATTTTAGATGTTTTTTTGCTTTTTTTATATTTAATTGTAAATTTTGCTGTTCATAAAAATTATTTTTTTTTATTTTCATTTTACCTGTTCCCCAAAAATTAATTATATGCACCACTAGAGTTTTTACATCTGTAAGTGAATTAGGTTTTGTACCAAAATTCCAAGCTCCAGAATACTTTAATGGATTTAAATATTGTTTATGTGCTAGAATAAGATAACCTCTTAATGGCTCGAGAACGTGTTGCCATGGTCTATTAAATTTAGGGTTTCTAATTAAAATTGTTTTATTTAATTTTAAAGATTTAATACAATCTGGTATTAACCTTTTTAAGGACCAATCTCCTCCTCCTATAACATTGCCAGATCTACCAGTTGATATTCCAACTTTACTATTATTTTTAAAAAAGCTCTCTCGGTAAGCTCTGACCATAATTTCCGAAGATGATTTTGAAGCGCTATATGGATCAATACCCCCCAAAGTGTCCGTTTCTTTAAAGCCTCTTTGTGAAGAGTTACTCTCGTAGCATTTATCAGAAGTAGTAATAATAACTGATTTTACAGAACTAGAAAGCCTTACACATTCCATTAAATTTAAAGTACCTCTATAATTGATGTCAAAAGTGAGCATTGGTTTTCTATATGACTCAAAAATCAATGTTTGTGCTGCCAGATGAAATATAATACTTGGTTTAGTTTTTTTTATTACACTGTTTAATTTCTTAAATTCTCTTATATCAAATAAAAATAAATTTATTTTTTTTTCAAGCTCAAGTTGATAAAATAAACTTTTATTTTTCTTTGTACTATGGCCAATACCAATAACTTTTGAACCTAGTTTTAAAAGCCAATTTGACAGCCAAGCACCTTTGAAACCTGTCACACCAGTAATTAGAATTTTTTTATTTTTATAAAAATTTTTTAGTTCAACCATGGTGCTTTTTTAGTTTTTAAGAGATTAATCAAAAACTCTTTATCTCTCATTGTATCCATACACTGCCAAAAGCCAGTGTGTTTAAATGCTGTGAGTTCCTTTTTTTTTACTATTTGATTCATAGGTTGCATTTCCAGCATGATATTTTTATTGCTGACAAACTTAAATATTTTTGAACTAAAAACAAAAAAGCCACCGTTAATCCAGCTATTTTTAGCTTGACGTTTTTCTCTAAAATTTTTTACTTTATTTCCAGAAATCTGCATTTCTCCAAATCTAACCGGAGTTCTAACGGCAGTAACGGTAGCAATTTTTTTGTGCTTAATGTGGTATTCTAGAAGTTTTTTTAAATTTTGATTGGTCAGACCGTCACCATATGTAAGCATAAAGTTTTCTTCATTCTTTAAATATTTTTTAAGTTTATGAAGTCTTTTACTTGTTAGGTTATTCAGTCCAGTATTGACTATCTTAACGTTTTTGAACTCTTTATTCATCTTAAAATATTTTTTTAACATTCCGCATTTGTAACCTCCTGCTAAAATAAAATCATTAAAACCGTTTTTTTTATAGATCCGCATGATATGAATCAAAATAGGTTTGTTGCCAATTTTAACCATAGGCTTTGGTCTTCTTTTTGTCTCTTCTGCAAGACGGGAACCTAATCCTCCACAAAGTATTACTACTTTCATTTTAATTGCCTTGTTAAATTTATTATTTCTTTATGTAATTTTGCTGTAACTAAAAACGGAAAAAATTTTTCTTTTGAAATTGATAGGCTTTCTCTTAAAAATTTGTCAGTTTTAATATTTTTTTTAAAATATAAAAATGGTTCCAACATTAAATTTTTATCTATTTTCATTTTAATTAATATTTTCCATAACTTTATAAAGCAAATTTTGTCTTTTGTAGTAAAGGAATTATTGGCTATATAGGGCAGAACTATTGATGACAAAACTAAATAAACCGCGTCATAACCCCATTTATTTTTTTTTGAACTGAAGAACTCCCAATCAATAATAAATACTGATTTTTTTCTAAAAAAAATATTATCTAATGTTAAGTCGCCATGTATTTTATGAATTTTATCTTTTTTAAAAATTTTTTTGTAATGGTCAAGAACTTTTATTATATATTTATAATTATTGCTCAGGTTGTTCCAGGACTTAATTTGTTTTCCGTCAATTGTTTTAGTGTCTAAAAAACTAATTGTTTTTGTTTTTTTATAATTGTAAACAATTTTTGAAATTTCTAAATTTTGACTTAAGCAATACCAGCGTAGGCCAATATAAGCCGAATGAATTTTTTTTATACCATTTTTTGTAAAGCTAAATTTTCTATAAATTTTTCTTTTTTTTAGAAATACAAGGAAGGTATTATTTTTGTGAGTATAGATAACTTTTATTTTTTCTTTGATAAAATAATTATAGTAAATTTTTTTTACATATAATGAATGTTTTATTTTTTTAAAATTATTAAAAAAATAATTTCTTAACATTTAGACTTCTCCGCCTTAGTTTTATTTTTTAATATTATAGATGTTTTTTTTCTTATTATAGAACTGCTTATTTTAGCTGTTCTTGGAAGTATTATAGTTTTAATTTTAAATTTTTCTTTTTTGTAATCTGCACCTCTAATTAAAATATCAATTTTATTTTTTAGTAGGAAGGCATTATCTATTTTCCACTTTGAGGGTATTACTTTTTTTACATACTTTATCGATTCTAGTATCTCTTTTCTAAAGGTATATTTTATCTCTGGCGTGTAACCCTTATACTTTTTGATTTCTTTATCTGTTGTTAGACCAATAAAAACTTTTCCAAATTTAGAAGCTTTTTTTATTAATCTTATGTGTCCATGGTGCAAAATTGTTGCAGACAAATCTACTAAAATTTTTTTTTTCATTTATTGTAAAAAACTATGCTGACAGCTCTAAGTAAAGCTAAAAGACTCAAACAAAGCCAAATCCACGGAAGGATAATTAAAACATTATTAACCTGGTATGTTAAATCTATTATAATTAATAAAATGATAAAATCTGAGTAACTTGTTTTACCATCATAATTAAAAAATTTTAAGAAATTAACTACTATACTTTTACTGCTATTTATTTTTAATGTATGTGTCTGTAGCTCTTTCTTGTAGACAGACACACCAAACTTTGTTCTGCTTAAATGTTTTCTTGGATCTATCATATTAAAAATAACTAGAATCAATAAAATATACAAATATTCAATATTTAAAGTTGAATTATAAATGTAGATTATTGTTCCTACAATTACGCCAATTTTGTTTACATCACCGGCCCATAAATCTAGTTCAAAACCATCTGTAGATTGTTGATTCTTTAAATGTGCTAATGAACCATCAATATAGTCGGGTATTAATTTTGTAAAAAATATTGCTAAACCTGCCCAGGTTAAGTAATTAATATCTAGTGATATAAGTACGGCTCCTAGATAAACCCATAAAACACCGAACAAGGTCACTTGATTAGGTTTAATCTTTGTTTTATCAAGCAAAAAAAGGAAAAAGGCTGCAATTTCTAAATTAAAAACTGTTTTAATTTTCCTATATGGATTTGATATTAATTTATAGTTCCAATTATATTCATTTTTAAAAAGCTTTATATTTCTTTTGAATATAAAATTTCTGATTATTAAAAATTTTTTCATTATTAGCTAATATTTACTTTTTGATAATGAAACATGGCCTAGCAGAAAAAGAAAATTTTTTTATTTCTACATTTTTATTTTTAAAAAATTCGTCTATTGCTAAAGTATCACCATGTAAATATTTTCCTGAAGTTCCCCTTCCGGCATAGTTATCTAACAATATAATTCCTCCTTTTGAAACACATTCATAAAAGTTATTTAAGACTGCTAGTGTTGGTTCAACAAAGTCAATATCTATATTTAGCAGTGATATTTTTATACCTGGGTTGGAGAGTTTATATTTTGGTATCGTTTTAACAGCATCTCCTGCTATAATTTCATAATTTTTGATTTTATTTTTTTTAAATATTTCTTTTAATTGAGATTTACTTATAGAACTTGATCCAGCAGTTTTAATCCAATGTTTTCTTTGAGCCTGGTCTTCTTTAAATTTTGTATTGGGGTATTTATCGCTGAATATATCAAAGGCAAGTATACGTGTTGTATAATCTCCTCCGAAAATTTTTCTCATCATAGCAAACCTCACCAGCGATGTTCCCTTGAATACCCCACACTCCATAATCTCTCCAGGTATGTTTTGGGATAATTTAAAGGCCTCATAGTGAGTAAGAAATTTAGATAATCTGTCTTCACTCATCGTTAAGTGGAAATTAGTTTCATAATCATACATTGATTGTATGGAAAATTTGGGTAGTTTGATCATATTAAATATTTATATTTTTTACCTTTTATTCTTTCGTTATTAGGTGGAAAACTAACTCGTTTATCTGTAAAATATTTTTCTTTTAGATTGCCATCTTTTTTAGCATTATAAGTTAAATATACAACTTTTCTGGGTAGTTTTGATAGATTTTTACCTGACCTGTGTGGCGTATAGCTATCAAAAAAAATTAAGTCTCCAGGTTTTGTAATTATTTTTTCCCACAACATTTTTTGAGAAATTTTTTTATTAATTGCTGATTTATTGTCTCCTAAAAGTCCTTTTTTATGCATTTTTGAAACAACTTCTAAGCAACCATTTTTAGCATTAGTTGCGTCAACTGTAATAGCCAAAGATATAAAAGATTTAATTTTTGGATAAAGGAAATCCCAAACTTGAGCATCTTGATGTGGTTTAAAACCATCAGCTTTTGGATATTTCCAGTTTATTTTATCTTTGAATAAAATACTTTTTTTTCCTAAAATTTGATCTACTAAATTATTTAATTTTTTTTTTATAAAAAAATTTCTAAATTTTTTATCATATTTTAGAAAATTTTCTGTTCTTGTTAAAAGACTGAAGTTTTTTATTTTATCATAATATATCATTTGTTGGCCCTTTTTTGGTTTTAAAAAAGAAACTTTATCAACAAAATTTTTTAAAACTTTCACTTCGGTATGTGAAAAAAAATTTGTTATTTTTATGTAACCATTCTGTTTGTAAAATACTAAATTTTTTTTTAAAAGTTTCATTACTTTAAATAAATTTCACCAAGTTTGCGTTCTCTTTTAAATTTAGCAGGTAAACCATAATATACGGAGTTCTTTTTACAATCCTTGTTTACGTATGCATGTCCACCCACAACAATATTTTCATTAATTATGACTTTATGGGCTACAGTCGATCCTGTCCCCAGAAAAGAGAATTTTTTTACCTCAACTTTTCCGGCGGTTGTTACTCCTGGACCTGTGCTAGAAAAGTCATGAAAATAATTATCATGATCAATGGAACAAGAGGTGTTAATTAAACAATGAATTCCGATTTTTGTACCGGCTGTGATTACGGCATTTGACAAGATGACTGTTCCTTTGCCTACAACACTAAGTTTACTTACAATAGCTTTATTTGAAATATATGTAATCCAATTTATTTTTTTAAGTTTGGTCGAATACAGCTTGCTAATCTGATACCTTAGATAATTATCTCCAATTGCAATAATTCCTGAAATATTTTTGTTTTTAAATTTATCATCAATTTGAATTGTTTTATAAGAAAAATTTTTATATTTTATAAAAACAGTATTTTGCTTTTGTCTCTCGTCTACAAATCCTAAAATCTTATATTTTTTTGTTAAGATTAGTTCATAAAATAATAATTTTGCGTAGCTACCTGTTCCAAATATTATAATATTTTTCATTGTAATCTTATTTTGTATTTTTGTATTTATACCCAAACATTACTAGATAGATAATTATATCTCGATTATAAGTATCTTTTGGGTGTCTTTCAATTTTTGTCATGTAACCTGTATACAAATCATCGAATACAATTTTTTTATCGGTTAGTGCTTTGAAAAGTTTACTATCAATTCTGAATATTTTATTCACATCTAGATCTTTTTTGTTTGATATTCCTTTTCCAATTTCTAGATTACAAATTAAATTTTCTTTTGAGTTTGCAACTTCAAATCTTATTTTTTTTCCTAATATTGTTGGAAAAAAATTTGAACTTCTTTGTAGATAATTTTTAACAAAAAGATCAAACTCCGTTAAAAAAGTTTCTAAATCCTTTATTTCATTAGTTTCTTCTTTAAAATCTGCATTATAAGTATGGCATTTATCTATTATTTTTTCTTCTCGATAATAGTGATCCGTTATTTTAAAAACGTCACTAGGATTGTATAAGAATGGATAGCTTATATTTCCATCATTTAAATTTACAGTCCCTCCACAAAAAATATTTAATAATTTTTCTTTACCTTCAACTCTTACATCTTTCAATAATTCAACTAGATTTTCATAAGTCGGTGTAAAAATTTCTTTATCATATTCTTCATTTTTAACATATGGTTTTGAAAATCCGGCATATGATAAAAAATAATCTGCATCAAGATTGCTGATATTTTTAAAACCACTTACTAACATTTTAAGTGATTTTTCTTTTAAAATTTTTTGCTGTTCTTCTTTAGAGAATTGCTGGTAAGTGAGAGGATGTCCAGATGCTGAATTAGTTTGAGCTGCATAAAGCATTTTTCTATCTGATTTAAAAAGCTTGGCTTTATTTAAATTTTCACTACTCAACTCGAACCAATTGTCATTACCATGATAAAAACAAAAATTTTTATCTCTAAAAATTAAACTACAATCATCGTCGGAAAAATTTGTATCAAAAATGGATGTACATTGGAACTCACCAAAGTCTTTGCCTTCTTCTCCAACAAAATTTAAGTTTTTAAAGCCATTTTTTTCAAGTCTTCTGACTAACGCTTTAGATGAAAATTTATTTAAAATAATTTTCATATCTTTGTTGAAGTATTTCTTTAAAAAGTAATCATCCATGTGATCGTCATGTGGATGGCTAATTACAAAATAGAAGTTATCTTGATAGCTTAATCCTGCTAAGTAAATTGGATTGTAAAACGGTGGAGCGCTAGGCAACCAACTACCAAAAGCTACTGATTGATTCCAAAAATCAGTAAGGAAGATTTGTTTTCCTTTGTTTAAATCAAACAAAACACTGGAGTGATTAATTAATGTTAATTTCATTATTTTTCCTTTTAATTGTTTTTAAAATTTTTGATACTCTAGTAATTGAATTTTCAAATTTATAGGCATTTTCTTGAGTAAATTCACTAATAATTGACTGAATTTTTTCACCCCACCACCAGTTTTTAATATCATTTTTTATTTCTTTTATTTTTTTTTTAGCACTATCTGCATCTTCATGAATGATTCCATTTTTAAGGAATAGGTCCCAATATTTAAAATTGCTCTTATTTAGTGTATTTTCTTTACTTGGTATAAACGCCATACACGGTTTATTTAGAGCCAAACATTGTAAAAATGGTGTGGCTTCAAAATATGTAAAAAATATTAAATCATAATTGTTAAAAGACTTTAGAGCATCTTTTGATGTGTCATAAACTAAATTGTTAAAATTTTCTTCAAGTATAGGTTTTATAGGAGTTTCAGTTCTGTAATCATTTGGATGTAATCTTATCTCTAGTTGGTTAATAAAATCATTATTGCTTAAAAAATCATAAATATTTTTTGTAGAAGATAATACAAATTCTTTTTCACCATAACTGATTTCATTAAAGAAAGAAATTTTATTGTAAAAATGATAATGGTACAAGCAGTGAGTTACTAATAAATATTTTCCACTATTTTTTTTCTTAAAGCTGCTTTTAGATATAATCGGAAAGCAGTAACCTTTGATGGTCTTAGAGTCTTTTGAGCTCCATCCCCACGTAATATATTTTTCTGAAATATCAATTTCGTGATCTGTTTTAAATTCATCTGTTGAAAAATTGGTATTTCCACCGTGTTGACCGTAAATAATTTTTGTTCCATTGTTAACTTGTTTTGCTGCCCAAAATTTGAACAAGGTATCAGAATACAAACTACAGGTATAAATAAATTTTCTTTTTTTTGGAAAAAAACTTACATCAATTTTATTAAACATTTCTTTAAAACCTTCTAGGTATATAGTTGGAATTGATTCTTTAAGCTGATGTCTGATAATTTTTTCATTTATCGTGAGTTGTTTGTCATTAATTATTAAATTTAATTGATCTCTTATTATATGGTTAAATTTAAAAAAAAATCTTTTCTCGTTAATGTTGTACTTAAATGGAAATTCTTTTAATTTTAATATAAGTTTTATAGTGCATAAAAAATTTCCAATATAAGGTTTGTAAAAAATAAATTCATTTTTGAAACAAAATAACCTTTCAATAATTTTAATTGTAAAATTTTTAATTTTAGTTATAATTTTTTCTTTAGGTTCGGGATTGCCAGGCAGATTTATACTGGTAATATTATTTGTGATATTATTGTTTTTTTTATTTAAAAAATTAAAAATTCTAAAATACAAATATTTATTATATTTATGAGTTAAAAGCTTATCTGAAAAATCTTCTAAATCATAAAATGCAAGGTTTAATTCCTCTTCAACATTTATTTCTTCAATTTCTATATCCGGATACTGATTTTTTATTTCTTTTAATTGGTCGATCTTTAAATTTAACACAGAAATATACCTGTACAGCCAGGGTCCTATTAATATCCTCCAAGATGTTTTAGTCCACTTTAGCTTGTGAAAATTATTCAATTCATTTGTCAATTCTTCCAAGAGTTTTTCGTAAATATTTTTTGAGGTTTCGTTCAATATGAGATTATTTTGATGAGTAAATAGCTTTGATTCAAATACTTCATAATCCATGTTTTCCCAAAGATTCTTGTTTGTGTGATTTAAACACCAGTTTCCTAAGAATATTACCGGATTTTTTGCGCGCAAATAATTTCCAGTAGTGATTAATAGTTTTTTGTTTCTCATTTTTTTAAAATTAAATGAACTTCTGAGCATATTTTTTTTCTATCTAAAACATTTTGAAGTTCATTGATTACACTAAAAAAATAATTATTTAATTCCTTTGAATATTTTTTATTATTGGAATTACTAGATGTATTCAAGATCGATCGATACATATCTGGAAAATCTGCACCAAACCACCACTCTCCGACAGATTTAAGATTGTATTTTTTTTTTAAATAATCGATAGAATTGTTTGTAAATAAATGAGTGTGTCCACCACCTAAATGTCTAGGGAAAATTTCTTTAAAAGAATTTTCAATAAAAACTGATAGTGAAAATAATGGAACACTTAAATACAAATATTTCATATTTGATTTAATAAATAGCTTTATTATTTCATGTGGATCGCTTAAGTGTTCGAGAACTGCTATCATGGATAATACGTTGTAATTTTTATCATCAAAAAAAAACTTTTCTATATTTTTTTTCTCATTTTTTAAAATCTTATTTTTTTTAAGAATTTTATTACCCAATTTGATGAGTGTATTATTTGTTTCTAGCCCGATACCATTTATTTTTTTTAATTCTAGTGCTTTTAAAAAATGCCCAGCCCCACAGCCAAAATCAACAATATTAATTTTTTCTTTAATTGTAGATTTTAAAAAATCTACTTTTGCTAAATATATTTTGTTAACTCTGGTTTTATAGTTTTTTAGATAATTGCCACTATAATTTTTACCATCATCCTCATCATACAACCATTCTGTAAATTTTTTACTATCTTCGTTTAACCCATTGAAGTGTCCGCATTTATCACAAAGTGTATAGCTTACGAGATGCTGGTAAAATATTTTTTCTGGTAGTTTAGTGAGACAAATTTTACATTTTGTTCTTTTGGGTTCTTTAATATATTTTTTATTTATTTTTATAATACCTGAATAATTTTTTTTATTTTCATTATAAAAATTTTTTTTAATATTAAAAATTTCATTATAATTTTTAGAATATTTTATTTTAGTCATTTTTTTATATTTTAATGTACTTTAAAATGTCTCCCTTAGATTTTTTTTTTAAATACGTCTCACCTAAATGACATAGTACACTTCCTTCAAGCTTTGAACGTGTTTTGTAAAAAATTATCTTTTTATTTTTGGAAACTAATTTTTTCTTAACATAGGTACAAATTAACGGTTGATTTTTTTCATTATACACTGTTAAATTTTTGAAGACCTTTAAAAATTTTTCTTTATTGATCTCAACGGAATATTTAAATTTATTGTGATTTTTCAGAACATTGTACAGTGATTGAATTGAATGATACGGGCCTGTCATTAATTTATTGTGATGACTTTCTATCGACATATAAAAACTATTAACTTTATTGTAAGGCGTCTGATTGTAGGCTATGAAACTAGCTCCTGTTAAACCAAAAAGACCTTTACACGAGCTGTAAGCTATTAAGTCAGCTAGGTCATGGTTGTCCTCAAGGCCAATTGATGCGGTTGCATCTAACATCAGTTTAGATTTACATTTTTTTTTAATTTTAAACAAATCAGCGATAGGAATTTTTAACCCCATACTAGTTTCGGTAGAACAAGAAACTATCCAGTCAAAATTTTCTTCTACTTCGGTAATATTTTTCCAATTGATAATTTTTAACTGCTTAGCTACTTTTGAATTTTTTATCATACCTATTAACCGTTGTGAGTACACGCCTGTATTAACTACAAGAACTTTGCCGTATATAAAATTTTGTATGCTTATTTCTAAGGCAAGACTAGCAGACCCCTGGAGTCTAACTAGGTTTCTATGTCCAGTCATTTTTTTCAATCTATTTAATACAAATTTTTCTATCTTTTGATAATGATCATCACCTCTTCCGAAACAAGGAGAGAGCCCGTTAATATTTTCTTCCAGCAGAGTTCCTGGTCCAGGCGTAAATAATTTTTTTTTACTATTCTGAAGTGTTATAAAATTTTTAATATTCATTATACTTTCAAAAATTTCATAAATTGTTTTTTATATTGTTCCATAGGCTTATTCGGTCTTGCTAAGTCTTTATTAAAACCTGTTTTACAAATTATTTCTATAAAAACACTTTTTTTTGATTTATTTAAATACTTTACTGCATTTTCAATTTCAGCTTCGTTATTGCATAAGAAAATTTTATTATATTTTAATTTTTCTGCAATCTCACAGAAAAAAATTTTATGAGATGCTGTCTTTTGTGCTCCTACGGAATCGTGAGCATTATTATTGATGAGTATGTGAACTAGATTTTTTTGCTTGGCACTATTAACCTGGGCACCCAAGTGCATTAAGGCAGCTCCATCTCCATCCAAGCAGATTATCTTTTTATTCTTGTTTGCAAAAGCTATTCCATTTGCAACAGATATTGCATGTCCCATCCCTCCAACACAATAAAACATATTATTACGTTTTAAACCTTTCTGATTTTTTATTTCCATCAATTCTCTTGAAAGAACGCCAGTTGTTGAAACAAATAAAGAATTTTTCTTTGTTTTATTTATAATAATTTTTAAAGCATTTTCTCTACTTATTTTTTTGCTTAAATTATAAATATTTTTTTTTTTTTCGAATGTATTTTTTCTAATTAATAATGCAACAGGCTGTAGACTTCTGATTGCATGATTTGTTAATTCTTTTATAACTTTTTCATAATTTGATTTACCGTTAAGTATTACATACTTAATCTGTAGAATTTTTAAAATTTTTTCTGTTACTAGCCCTTGATATTTGTGTTGAGGTTCGTCTTTTATTTGTTTATTTCTTAATACCTCTCCCCTCCAACCAATAATAAAAAAAATTGGTATATTGTAAATTTTTTTATGAGCAAGTGATAAAAGCGGATTTATGATGTTTCCTAGACCTGAATTTTGTAAATATACCAGTGGTAGTTTTTTTCTAGCGAGATAGTACCCTATAGCTGCTCCAACTGCAGATCCTTCATTTGTGGAGGATATATGATTTTTTTGTTTTTCTAAAGAGATACACAGTTCTGAAAATAGTGAATCAGGCACACCTGTGAAAAAATTAATACCCGAATCCTTTAAAGTTTTAATAAGCTTGTTTGATTTAATCACTTGTTTAAATGGTTCCAGGTATTAACTTTAAAATATTATTTATACTTAATAATTTTTTTTCAATTTCGTACGTTCTTTTATTTTTTAGAATTTCTCTCGCCACTTCTGTCATGGCAGGGTAGCAAGCTCTTAATAAATGATTGGCATAAATTATTATATTTACACCTTCGTTTCGAAGTGCGTTTTCTTTAATTTTATTGTAACTTGTAGGAACAGCTACGAGCGGTACATCAGGGTATTTTTTTTTAAACCTTCTACAGAAATTTATTATTTGATCTGGTTCTTTGTTCTTGCTATGGATCATTATACCGTCTGCTCCTGCATTCACATATGCATTAGCTCTTTTCAATGCGTCATCAATACCTTTGTTAAGAATGAAGCTTTCTATCCTAGCAATTAACATTAGGTCTTTTGTTGCACACGATTTTTTTCCTATTTCGATTTTCTTACTAAAGTTAGAAATACTTTCTTGAAATTGTATTGATTTTCCAATTAAAGAATTTTTTTTTAATCCTTTTTTATCTTCTATTATTACAGCGGAAATTCCTAATCTTTCGATTAATTTAATATTTATTTCGAAATGTTCTGGTTTGCCTCCTGTATCCGCATCCATTATTAAAGGCTTGGTCGTTACGTTTAGAATTTCATTAATATTACTCAATCTCTGGCTTAGTTCCAAAACTTCAATATCTGGTTTTCCACGTAATGTTGAATCCGTGAGAGAGCTTGACCAAAATCCATCAAATTCTGTTATTGATCCATTTTTTTCTTTATAACTTGCGTTTTCTGCAATCAAAGCAGACAATGGACTGTGCGCTTCTATTATTCTACAGAAATTTTTGGTCTCTAGGGTTCTCATTAAAAGGTTTCTTCTCGAAATAGAATCAACACCAGAAAATTTTAATTTATTATAAAGTAAACTGCTTGTAACATCTTTTGTGTGAGGTATTTCGACAAGTTTACAATTAATTTGTTTTAATGTTTTTAAAACTTTTAATCTAAGATTGTGATCATAGCTATTTTCATTCTTCCAATCATCTCCGTGTACAAAATAATCAGGCTTATATTTTAGAAGGTTTGGGGAATAATCCCACTCTTTCTGAGAAACAATTTTTTCAACGCCGTTAATGCTCATTATAACTTTTTTTCTTTGCGCCCACGACAGCATTGGCAGTCTTTTTTTTTCTAAAACTGCTTTGTCAGTAAGAAGGCCAATAGTTAATCTACCTAGTTTCTTTGCTTGATTAATTAGGTTTATATGTCCGTGATGTAAAATATCCCCTGATAGCCCAATATATACTGTTTTTTTATTATTGTTCATTTTTTGAACAGACTAATCTAGAATCATCTTTTAGTAAAGTTTTTTATTTCTTATTAAAAAAATGTCTAATTTGAGTGCAGATATACTTTATCTCTTTGGTTTTTAAGGTATATCCGCTTGGTAAATGCAGGGAAGAGAGGGATACTTTTTCGGCAACTTTATATCTTTTTTTATCGTGTATATGACTTGCAAAGTTAATTGGGAAAACCATTTGTCTTGTTTCTATATTTTTGTCTTTTAGAAATTTCATTAATTTTGTTCTATTTTTTTCTTGATTACAACTAATTGTCATTAGCCAATGAACAGGGGTGCACCAATTTTTGAACTTTCTTAGACTTACTTCTTTAACATTTTTTAATTCATTGTAATAAATTTTCATTTGATCGGATCTAAATTTAAATATTTTATTTATTCTCTTAAATTGTTCGTAACCAATAGCTGCTTGAATATTTGTCATCCTGTAATTAAAACCCAGATATTTATGATGGTATTTTTTTTCTCTACTCATACCGTGATCTCTTAATAGCAAACATTTTTTATAAATATCTTTATTATTTGTTAATATTGCACCTCCTTCACCGGTTGTAATAACTTTATTAGCAAAAAAACTAAGTGTTGATATATCACCAAAGGTTCCATTTAATTTTTTTTTATATTTTCCTCCTAGACCTTCAGCATTATCTTCAATAATTTTTAAATTATATTTTTTCGATATTTTAATAATCTTATCCATATCTGCCACATGAGAAAATTGATGAACTATCATTATACCTTTGGTTTTTTTTGTAATTTGCTTTTCAATTAGCTCGGGATCAATAGTCATAGTATCTTCGTCAATATCAATAAGCTTTAATTTTAGTGATTCCAACAAAATCATATTTGCTGGTGATATAAAAGATAAGGCAGGACATAGAATTTCATCACCTTTTTTAAAAGATAGAGCTCTTAGAGAAAGGTGTAATGCTGATGTGCAGCTAGATGTTACCAGGCAGTATTTTAATTTATGGAAATCTGAAATAATTTTTTCAAATTTTTTAACATAATTTCCTTGACTTGATATCCAGTTATTTTTCAAACAATTATTTACAAGCTTTTTAGAATTTTTAGAAAGTTTTATGTCAAATATAGGGATCATTAATTTTTAAATTTTTTTAAAGCTACTTTCCAATCTCTTTCTGTGTTCATGTCTAAGTAGTCGCTTTCATTTACTTCTACGTGAGCATAACCATTATTACATATTTCAATGTTAAAATTTTTGTAATTACATAGAGGTTTTTTTCTACCCCATCTTAAGTCTCCAATATTAACAAAGGTTTGCTGCATTGTTTGTCTATTAATTTTTGATTGTATTAATTCTTTTTTAAAAATTGGTTTTAAGAAATTTCTAATTTTTCTTGCTTGCCTAAAATATATATTTTCTTTATCAGTTTTTTTAACTAGCATAGTTACCCTTTTAGACTTGTGTTGTTTAAATACTTTAAAAGTCTTAATAAAATGATCTGATTTTAGAAATGGGCTATTATTAACAATACAAATTCTGAAGTTTTTATCATTTATTTTAAATTTATTTAAAATATAATTGTGCACATCAAAAACACAAGCATGAGATGTGGCATATTTTTTTGGTCTTAAGTCGCTTACCATCCCTAGATTTTTACCTATGCTACAAACTTTTTTCGAATCTGATGAAAGATAAATCTCATGAAATAATTTAGATTTTTTAAGCTCTTGATTTAACCAGAATAGAATAGGCTTTCCTAAAAAATTTTTTTGGTTTTTGAACTTTATTCCTTTAGATCCAGATCTACAGCATATAATAGCAATATTTTTTATTTTCATGGTTAAAACATTGAACAACTATTTCTTATGTCTCTTAAGGATGAGTTTCGAAATTCTAATATTATCGGTATCTTTTTGAATATATTTTTATTCAGAATTTTCAAATACCAAGTATTTAATTTTAAGGGTAAATGATTATCAATTTTTCCATAATTATGACTTACCTCAAATGCTACAATTCTATCCTTTATTAAACTTATAAATCTTTCTTTGTTAAAATTAAATGCTTTAGAAGATAAGTTCAAATGCGCTAAATTAAGATTTATTCCTATTTTATAGTTTTTAAGTAATTTAAATAACTTTTTAAATTCATTTGGTCTTTGCATGAGTAACTTATCTTTCTGTTTAATTGATCCTTGGGTTTCAATGCATATTGGAAATTTAATTTTGTTTGAGTAAATAATTATTTCCTTAAGACTTTTTATCATATTGTTCCAAGCTTTTTTATTAGAATTAATTTTCAATTTTTTCTTCCATATAAAATCATAATTTTTTTTATTTGAACTTGTGCTTTCTGGGTCTGATATAAAGCCAGGGTGAAAAGTATATAATTTTGCTTTATTTTTTTTTGAAAAATATATGGATTTTTTTATGTGACTTATGCTACTTTTTCTAATTCTTTCATTTTGTGATGCAATATTAATAATTAGTTTTTTTTCAGGTACTGGAAAATAATTATGTATTAAGAAATTACATTTGTATTTTTTTAAATCTAATTTTTTTTTTTCATGTATGTGATTTGAGCCTATTTCAATGTTGGTAATATTTAAAGATTTCAATAATTTTAGGGCTACTGAAAAACTTTGATTGTCTTTTATGAAAGTGGTGGATACGTAGATATTATTTTTCATTTTTTCAACATTTTAAAAGTAAATAGTTTATTGGGTTTAATATTTATTCTGGCTCTCATACCAACAATCTTATTAATTAATTTTGGCCTAAGTCCGTTTCCTGGTCTTTTTATTTTTATATTTTTAGTTTCTATAATTTGGCCACGCTTTATCTCACTACCTGTTACTATACTTTTTTTTAATTTTTTTCTATTGTCAATTTCACACTTTAATACAATCTTATTTGAAGACCCCAAAGCTTGTTCGGCTAACCTAACTTGTTTTATGCTATCTTTTAATTCATCGGGAGATAGGGACATTCTATGATCAGGTCCATACATCTTTTTATCAATTGTAAAGTGTTTTTCTATTACTTTAGCTCCCTTCCCTATGGCAACTAAAGTGCTAATATTATTTAAAGTATGGTCTGAATAACCCACATTACAGTTAAATACTTCTTTATACTTTTGAATAACATTCAAATTTGCGTCAGTTAAATCTGATGGATAATTCCCAGTGCATTGCATCAAAACAAATTTATTGAATTTTTTTTTTTTGAAAAATGAAATAATATCTTTAACTTCCTCAAAATTTGTCATGCCTGTAGAAATTAATATAGGTTTGTTAAATTTTATTATTTTTTCTAAAAGTAAAAAATTATCATTATCTGTGGAAGCTATTTTAAAAGCACTTATTTTTAATCTATTTAATAAATATGCACTTTTATAATCATAAGGAGTGCTCAAAAATATTATTTTTTTTTTTTTACAGTATTTTATTAGATCAATATGCATTTTGACAGACATCTCTTGCGATTTTAGCAAACTAAACCAACTTTTTTTTTTCCCAACAGTTTGATCGTGATATTTAGCTTTGGGACCATTAGGTATAATAATTTCATCGGTGTTAAATGATTGAAATTTAACTGCATCTGCTCCCACATCACTTGCAATATCAATTAATTTTTTTGCAATTTTAAAAGAACCATTATGATTGACTCCTGCTTCTGCAATATAAAATATGGGATTGTTATTTCCAATTAGTTTATTTTTTACTTTTATTGACTTCATTTACTTATTTCTAAAAATTTTTTTTATTTTTATTTGATAATTTTTTAGCATTAATTTTTATTTTTATCTATTTTATTACGAGATAGGTATTTTGTTATTTTTGTTTTTTTTTAATTTCTTCCAACTTTTAATCATATTATCTAATAACATTTGATGCAGTTTAATTGAATTTTTTACTGATGGTAAAGAGCAGGTTTTTCTTTTTATAAGACTTTCTAAATAAGAGTTAATATCTTTTGAAACGACGGGTAAACTAATATTTTTTTTTTTTATTATATTATTTTCATAAAGCTTTCTCTTAGTTTCATCGACAGTAAAATTTAATTTATCATTAAAAAAAATAAGTTTTGTACTACTTTTGGATTTAGAACTAAATTTATTCTCAAGAGTACAAAGAAAATTTTGATTTATGGTAAATTGAATAGAACCGTATACGTCCCAAAAATTTTTACGTTTTGTCTCGTACCAACGTGTAAATTTAACATATTTAATATTAAATATATCTGATTCAATAAAATCAGACATCAGTTGCGCATAATGTAAACCGTTACAACCTATGCCCCAATTATATCCTGTTACAAGTAAATTGGTAATTTTTTTTTTTTTTATTTTTTTTTTTAAGTTTAAGTAGAATTGATTAGAACTTCTATTTAAGTTAACCCAAGCTTTTTTTTTTATAAAAAAATTTTTTAAAAAATTTAAATCTTTCAAAGATTGGCACAGTGGTTTTTCTAAAATCCAATATTTTGATTTTATTTTTTTACTTAGTGATTTAATTAAAGACGTTCTTGTATCTGCTGTAGTTGCTATGATTGATAAAAAAAAAAGTTTGGGTAGATTTTCATTATTTTTATGATAAAAAATTTTCTTTTTATTTCTAATCCCAATTTTATTAAAGTTATATTTTTTAATTTTTGAAAAGTTATTTTCAAAAATATGAATTTTGATTGCACGATTTGACGTAAGAAGACCTTGAAAATATCTAGTACCTATATTTCCAAACCCAGCTATTAATATATTCTTATTTTCCATAAATTTTATTGATAATTTTTATAGTTTTTAAATGCTCTTTAGGCGAAACTAAATTGTTTTTTTTTTTATAAAACTGATTAATTAAATCATTCACTATACCTTCCAAGCCTGGCTTGAACTTATATTTATAATTTTTTATAAAATTAAGTTTATTTAACTTCTGATCAAATTCACTTAAGCTTTCTAGTGGCTGAAATGTCCATTCTTTAAAATCTTTTATAGTTAGCTTAATTTTCCATCTTGAGTTTTGATTCCAACTACAGTGGTAATAACCAATATCTCCTGAACTAAATTTTATTATTGAGAAGGTAATTTCAGAGTTTTTTTTGTTTGTTGTAATATTCTTAATTTCTTTAAGTTCACCTCTGCAAAACATGCTAAAATAATCTATTAAGTGAACAGAATTTGCATACATTAATGATTCGATTACTTTTTTATGCTTCTTTATTTTAATAAAACTTCTTTTAATTTGACAGTCAAAAACTTCTAATAC
>Ga0307986_10000821_pt1 | contig 22980 bp, 20 predicted proteins | sample EllFjometageno82_FD_203170 | JGI IMG/M metagenome (GOLD analysis project Ga0307986, IMG submission 203170) | Marine microbial communities from Ellis Fjord, Antarctic Ocean - #82 | ecosystem: Environmental > Aquatic > Marine > Unclassified | place: Southern Ocean | collected 2014-10-09
GATCATGTTTACCCCTTATTACTTATTATCACTTTTAGTATCTTATATAATAAATTTTATCTAATTTAACAGCTGGTAACTTAGCCACATATAAACAGAAATTTTAATTTTTAGATTGGAAAATCATTAAATATGCAAAAATAAGGTGATTTTTAATATTTTAATTTAAATTTGGTAAAAATTAGACTAAAAAAATTTATGTTTTTTCATAAAGAATACAAGTGTAAAAAAATTAAAGAACCAGACGTATATCTGAGCAGGAAAAAAATATTTACTTTAAATAGATCGGTCGTATTAAGAGAGGTTAAATAACATGTTAAAAGAAAATAATTTGAATAAGTTGTATTTATTTTGTTTAACACTTTTCTCAATTTTTTTTAATCAATACTATGGGTATATTGGAATTCTGCCTATAGATAGTTTTTTAATTTTTAATTCTGGATTTGATCTAATGAATGGATACCTGCCATTTAAAGATTATTGGACAATTAAAGAACCTTTCATAGATTTATTGCAAGCTATCCTTTTTAAAATAATTGGAGTTTCCTGGTTCACATATGTTTTACACGCTTCAATTTTTAATTTTATAATTAGTATTTCTACGTATTTATTTTTTAGAAAGTTAAAATTAAATATTAACTTTTGTTTTTTTTATTCTCTTAGTGTTGCAATTTTAACTTATCCAACAGCAGGCACTCCCTTTAGTGATCATCACGCATTGATACTTTGTTTACTTTCAATGTACTTGTTTGTTTTAGGAGTCACATTTAAGAAAAATTTATACTGGTTTTTGTTGCCTATTCTTTTATGTTTTGCTTTTTTTTCCAAACAAGCGCCTACAAGTTATTTTATTATAATATTAAGTTTTTTCAGTTTAATTTTTTTTATAACAAATAGAAATTATAAAAATTTTTTTTCATCTTTATTGGGACTATTTTCTTTTCTCTTTATATTTTTTATAATATTCAATTTAAACAAAATAGATTTAAAAGATGTTCTCTATCAGTATATCTTATTTCCAATGTCGCTCGGTGAATCAAGGTTGGAATGGTTGTTTCCCCTTGAATTTAAAAGAATTATTTGGCGTTTCAAATTGTATTATCTATCTATAATTATTTTAATCAGTATTTATTTTAAAGAAATTTATGGTGAAAAAATTAAAATTTTTAGTAATAATTTGTTAATAATAGGATCATTAATATTGTCGTGCATTGCTGTCATAGTTCATCAGTTAATGACAATAAACGGAATGTTTATTTTTTGTGTGATACCAGTATTTTCAGGTTTTTCAAGTATATATGCAAATATCTACTTTAGGAAAAAGATTATTAATAGCTTTTTAATTTTATTAGTTTTAGGTTCTACAATTAATTATTACACAAAATATATCAAGACAAGATCTTTCTTGGATCTAGGAGGTATAGATATAAATAATTCTATTGATGGAAGCGAAATTCATCCAGAATTAACTGGAATAAAATGGATAAATATTTTTTATCCAAATAATCCCTCTTTGGAAGCAAAACTTTTAAAATTAAGTATAAAAGAGATTAATAAAGACAAAAGGAAAAAAATGATAGTAACAGACTATCAGTTTATTTCTGTTTTTAATAATGAGTATGATAATTCTTTAACTAGATTTTGGTGGGAGTTCCATGGGTACCCGAATAAAGAAAATAAATATTTTAAATATTGGAAAGATTTTTTTCTAAAAAAAATTAGCAAGGATAAAATTGATGTTATATATATAGTTAAACCCTTTGCCGCAGGTAGAGTTTCTTTCGAAGATATTCTTATTAATTGCTCTGAAAAAAAACTAAATAAAATTCTAGAATTGATAGTTTTAAAAGATTGCAAATAATCTTTATATTAAATGCTAAAATAAAATGGCGGGAGTGATCGGGCTCGAACCGACGACCTCCTGCGTGACAGGCAGGCGCTCTAACCAACTGAGCTACACCCCCATTTTAGTTTGGTGGGCGGTAAAGGACTCGAACCTATGACCCTCTCGGTGTAAACGAGATGCTCTACCAACTGAGCTAACCGCCCTAAACAATTACATGCCTTATAACTGCATAAAACTGCCGTGACAAGAAAGAAATAATTATTTATATAACATAAAAAAAAATCAATTTATGCTCGTTAGCGTTCACGATAAAGTGTACCTAGAAACTAATAGATATAATAAATCTATCGAAAGCTACAAGTTATTATAAAATTATTAATGAAAAATTTACCAAAAAATAAATTATAAATAATTAACAAATAGCAGAATATTGTTTTTGTAGGCTATATCTGTTTAAAAAGAATGCTCAACCAAAAGAGTTAAACACCCCCTAGAAATAGACACGAGAAATGCAATAAAAAATTAACAATATAAAACATAAAAGCCTATTTGCTATTTTAATAGAATTTATTTAAAAGGTACTAGCATGTTAATTAATTGTAATTCTTGTCATAAAAAATTTATTATACCAGATAACGCTGTGACTAAGTCAGGTAGGTTAGTTCAATGCGGTTCTTGCGGCAGCAAATGGACACAATTTCCTGTAAAAAAAAATTTACCAACTAAAGAGAAAACTACTAAGATAAAAAAATCTATAAAAGCGGGTGAAACAAAAAAAAATCTTTACACTGTTGAATACCTCCAAAAAAAACACGGTATTAGCATCAAAGGCTCTGACCATAAAACTGAAGATAAAAAAAATTTAGGTAAAATAAAAAAAAATAATTTTGGTTTTTATAGCTATATTGTTGTCTTATTTGTTTTCTTAACAGCGTTATATGGTTCTTTTCATTTGTTTGAAGAGTTAATTATTACAACGTATCCCGCGTCAGAAACTTATATTAGCTATTTTTACGAAGTAATTGATATTATTAAAATATCTCTTTCTGAACTTTTTAATTATTTTCTAAATCTTTAATACTAATAAAATTATTACTTAATTTTAAATTATTTTTTTTTATATCCTTATAAAAATTCCAAGCTAATACTAGTATTAAGGCATTTTTATCTTTTATATTTTTTTTGTCTTTAATCTGTATTTTTACTCCAGGAATAAATTTATTATGTTTTAACTTATTGTCTTCAACAATAAAATCAATTTGATTAGAGATGCCAAAAAAATTAAGTGCTGTTGTCGCTTTAGCGGGTGCCCCAAAACCTATAATTTTTTTATTCTTTTCTTTTAATTTATTTATATTTTTAACTACGTTTTCTTTTAATTTATTAATTTTTTTCCCGAATTCATAATAAGTTTTAAATTCTTTTATTCCAAATAATTCTTCTTCTTTAATTAAAGTTTTAACGGTACTATCTATTTTTACTTTTTTACCTTTTTTAATATAGATTCTTATTGAGCCACCATGAGTATTTATTTTTTCAGCTTTATAAATTGTAGAATAAAATTGGTTAAAAAAATTAACTAAAGAAGTTAAGGACCAATAGTTATAATGCTCGTGGTAAATATTATCAAAAGTAAGGTCTTTTAACGTATTTAATAAATACTGAACTTCAATTACAATTGTTCCATTCTTGCTTAATAGTTTTAACATACACTCAGCCATTTCTTTGAGCTTATCTGAGTGTGCAAATACATTCGAAGCCAATATTAAGTCTGCATTTTTTTTTATATTTTTTAAATTTTTATTTTCAAGAAACCCATTAAAAGTATTAATTTTATTTTTATTAGCAAGTTTTGCTAAATTTTTTGCAGGTTCAATACCTAAAAAATTTTTAAAACCTAGGTCTTTAAAAGGTTTAAGAGCAACACCATCGTTACTACCGATATCAATTATGTAAGATTTTTTTGGTTTTAGTTTAAGTTCTTTAATATAATATTTAGCAGCTTCAATAAAATGGCTTCTAAACGTAGAAGAAGTAGATGATGTGTAAAGATAGTTTGAAAACATTTTTTTGGGATCTACTGCAATTGATAGTTGACAATTATGGCACTTGGGACAATAGTTAACTTCCAAAGGATATAATTCACATTTTTCCTCTTTTTTATTTAATAAATTATTTGCCAATGGTTGATAACCAAGTGATATGACTCTCTTTAAATTTTTGTTGTTGCATGATCTGCATTCAAATTTATAATTATTAAGCAACATATCTCGTTCTTTTTCATCAACAAAAACATGTTTTATAGTATGGGTTATGCCATAATTATTGTGCTCCCTTTCACCCCTTACTAAATTTAAAAAAGTAGTATCTTTAGTAAAAACCATAGTATGGGCAACATTAGGCTTTATTATTGAAAGCTGGCCTTCGTTAACAACCTGAGTAACCTTAGGTGCGTTAGTATTTAGTATGTCTTGGAATATTTCTATTATTTGTCCTTTTGTGAAAAGACATTTTTGTTCTTGTTGAGGATGATAATGATTAGCTCTAATAGTGCCTTTCTTAGAGTCTATTAAGCCTATTAAATTAATTGGTTCTGTTAACTCGTGATTACTGATTTTTCCTCTTGAATCAATATATTCATTGTTTCCATCTCTAACATACTCCAAATCTTTAATTAAATTTTGTTTAGACCATTTTGAAATCATATCCTGAATACTTTGCTCAAGATTATATAAAAACTTGAAACCTGTTTTTAAAATTTTTTTATTAGATAAAGAAAAACCTAAATTTGGTATTTCATCATTTGTTTCTTTCAATGTTACTTCTGAATTATATTTTTTACATATTTCAGCGACTTCCTTTACGGTTACGGTGTCTTTTGTTAGATTGAATGTCTCTGAAGAAATATTCTCCTTCTCTTCCATTTCTTTAAAACATCTAGCAACATCAATCAAAGGTACTAAACTTTTGATCTGCCTGCCTCCAGAAAAAAGTTTTATTATTCCATTTTGAGAGGCAATCTTAGAAAAAAGATTGGGCATTATGTCAATACGAGAAGTGTCTGTAGAGTATCCATATACCGATCCTAATCTCAGAATAACATAATTTTTTCCAGAATTTTTTAACTGTTTTTCATTAAAAGCTTTAGAATTTGAATAAGAAAGAATTGGTTTTAACTCTTCATTTTCAAGTATTTCATTTTGAACTTTTTCTACACCTTCATAAACAACATGCGTGGAGGGGAAAATTATTTTACATTTATCGCTAATTGCATCAAGTATATTTTGTGTACCTTCTTCCGCAACAATTTTGATTGTATTATCTTTAGTGTCATCTCTATCACTTTTGGTTCTGGGAACATCTGTTATTCCAGCAAGGTGATGTACAACATCAGCATCTTTGCAGTATTTTTTTATTAAGTCTTTATCTAAAATATCTCCCTGAACAAAATTCATGTTCCAGTTTCTGATCTGGTTAACTCGCTCAGAAATAAATCTATTATCAATAACTGTAATTTTTTTATTCCAACTTACGCCCGAATAAATTTTACATAATTCTGTGCCTATATATCCAAGGCCTCCAGTGATAACTATTTTTTTCATAATTCAGTTTTATATTTTAGTCTAAAGAAATTTAGATCTAAGTAAGGTTAATGTCTGCTAGTTACCGAAGGATCATCTTTATTTTTAGAAATTTTTTCAACCTCAACCCATTCCACTCTTTTTAATTCTTTTGTAAGAGCGTGTTTTAGAACTTCTTCAACATTCTTTACTGGAATAATTTCAATATTTTTTTTTATCACTTCCGGGATTTCTATTAAATCTCTTTTATTTTCAAATGGTATTAAAACTTTTTTTATACCCGCTCTATGTGCTGCAAGCAATTTTTCCTTTAACCCACCTATTGGAAGAACAATTCCTCTTAACGTAATTTCTCCAGTCATTGCAATATTTTTATCTATAGGAATTTCTGTAATTGCAGAAACGATTGAAGTAACCATACCAACACCGGCTGAAGGTCCATCTTTAGGGGTAGCCCCTTCAGGTACGTGTATGTGAAAATCTTTTTTGTCAAAAACAGGAGGAATGATTCCAAAATCTAATGATTTTGATCTTATATAGGATTTTGCAGCCTTGATAGATTCTTGCATCACACTTCCTAATTGTCCTGTGATTTCCATCTTACCTTTTCCCGGCATTATAACAGTTTCAATTTTTAGTATCTCTCCACCCACCTCAGTCCATGCCAAACCTGTTACTACACCAATACGATTCTGCTCTTCTATTTCACCATAATTAAATTTTTCTATTCCTAAAAAATTTGATAAATCTGATTCTTTAATAGGATTATTTACTTTTTCACTTCCATCTATTTTTTTTACTATTTTTCTAGCAATTTTTGAAATTTCTCTTTCTAAATTTCTTACGCCAGCTTCTCTAGTGTAGTTTCTTACAATTTTTCTATTTATGTTTTCATCAATTTTCCATTCTTTAGACTTAAGTCCATTATTTTCACTTTGTTTTGGAATTAAATATTTTTGAGAAATGTTGACTTTTTCATCTTCTGTATAACCTGGGATTCTTATGACTTCCATCCTATCTAATAGTGGAGGCAGAATATTTAAAGTATTAGCTGTTGTAACAAACATTACATCAGATAAATCGTAATCAACCTCTAAGTAATGATCGTTAAATTCTTTATTTTGTTCTGGGTCTAGTGCCTCTAACAAAGCAGAAGATGGATCGCCTCTATAATCATTTCCAACTTTGTCTATTTCATCTAATAGGAATAAAGGATTTTTTGTCCCAGCTTTTTTCATCATTTGAATAATTTTTCCAGGCAATGAACCAATATAAGTTCTTCTATGCCCTCTTATTTCTGCTTCGTCTCTAATTCCGCCTAACGAAATACGTATAAACTTTCTTCCTGTAGCTTTCGCAATAGATTTTCCAAGTGAAGTTTTGCCAACACCTGGAGGGCCGACCAAGCACAATATAGGTCCTTTTAGTTTTTGTATTCTTTTTTGGACAGCTAAAAATTCTATAATTCTTTCCTTCACTTTATCTAAGCCAAAATGATCCTCATCGAGTGTTTTTTGAGCATTCTTAAGATTGTTGTTAATTTTACTTTTATTTGCCCAAGGTAATTCAGTCATCCAATCTAAATAATTTCTGACTACTGTTGCCTCTGCAGACATAGGACTCATTGATTTTAATTTTTTTAATTCAGCTAGGCATTTTTCTAGAGCAAGTTTTGGCATTTTAGCTTTTATAATTGCTTTGTTTAAACCTGCAATCTCATCTTTACCTTCATCTATCTCTCCGAGTTCTTTCTGAATTGCTTTGAGTTGTTCGTTTAAATAATATTCTCTTTGTGTTTTTTCCATCTGATTTTTAACTCTTCCTCTTATTTTCTTTTCTACGGAAATTACACTTGTTTCTTTTTCAACAAACTGATTAACTTTTTCTATTCTCAGTCTTAAGTCTGTAGTTTCTAAAAGTTCTTGTTTTTCAAAAATTTGTAGATTCAAATTTGAAGCTATATTGTCTACTATATCACTCGGGTCTTTAAGTTTTTTGATACTGTTAGTTGGCTCAGCTAGATCTCTTTTGTTAAGAACTAGTAATCTTTCAAATTTTTTGACCAAACTTAGTGCTTGAAGTTCTAATTCGTTATTTTTGTTTTTATCTTCTAAGATTTCTATGTCACAAATTAGAAAACTAGAATCTTCTTTTTTTATTTGATGAATTTTAACTCTTTTTTGACCCTCAACTAAAACTTTGACAGTTCCATCGGGTAGCTTAAGCAGTTGTAAGACTTTACTCAAACATCCGTAGCTAAAAATATCTTTGTTTTCAGGTTCGTCTACTTCTGAGTTTTTTTGTGCAACTAATACTATCGATTTATCCGTCTTCATGACTTCTTGAAGGGCTTTAATAGATTTCTCTCTACCAACAAAAAGTGGAACTACTATTGAAGGAAATACAACAATGTCTCGTAGTGGCAGTAACGGTTTTGAATTAATTATTCCCATATAATATATATGGTATATGAAATTTTAATTTCAAGGAAGTAATTTAATTAAGCTACTGATATTTTTTGTTTTTTGCCATATGTGACAATAGGAACTGTGTCACCAACTACAGCTGATTTATCAACAGTAACTTTGAGAACATTTTCTAGTTCTGGTAAATCAAACATAGTTTTTAGTAAAATATTTTCTAAAATGGACCTAAGTCCTCTAGCACCTGTTTTTTTGCTTATAGCTTTTTTTGCAATTTCTTTTAAAGCTTCCTCTTTGAATTCTAATTCAGCGTTTTCAAATTCAAATAATTTTTGATATTGCTTTATTAAAGAGTTTTTAGGCTCTTTTAATATTTTAATTAAAGATTTTTCATCTAGATCATTTAAAGTGGCAATAATTGGCATTCTTCCTATAAACTCTGGGATCAAGCCATATTTTATTAAGTCTTCTGGTTCTAAATTTTTTAGGGTTTCTGATAATTTTTTTTCTTCTTTGCTGTTAACCTTAGCTCCAAATCCGATTGAAGTTCCCTTACCTCTCATTCCAATTATTTTTTCTAACCCTGCAAAAGCTCCTCCGCAAATAAATAATATGTTAGTCGTATCGACTTGTAAAAATTCTTGTTGAGGATGTTTTCTTCCACCTTGCGGCGGAACACTCGCAACAGTTCCTTCCATTATCTTTAAAAGAGCTTGTTGTACTCCTTCTCCAGAAACATCTCTAGTAATAGATGGGTTTTCAGACTTTCTGCTAATTTTATCTACTTCATCGATGTACACTATTCCTCTTTGAGCTTTTTCAACATTGTAATCTGCAGCTTGCAATAATTTTAAAATAATATTTTCTACATCTTCCCCAACATATCCAGCTTCTGTAAGTGTTGTAGCATCAGCCATTGTAAATGGGACGTCTAAAATTCTTGCCAAAGTTTGAGCTAAAAGAGTTTTACCACAGCCTGTTGGTCCAACTAGAAGAATATTTGATTTTGACAGCTCAACCTCTTTATTATTTTTATTTTCATGGTTTAATCTTTTGTAATGATTGTGAACAGCAACAGATAAAACTTCTTTTGCAAAAGGCTGACCAATTACATAATCATCTAGAACAGTGCAAATTTTCTTTGGTGAGGGTACTCCTTCTTGATGTTTTATTAGAGAGCTTTTGTTTTCCTCTTTAATAATATCCATGCAGAGTTCGACACACTCATCACAAATAAAAACAGTAGGTCCTGCAATTAATTTTCTAACTTCATGCTGACTTTTTCCACAAAACGAGCAATAAAGAATATTTTTATTATTTTTTTCTGACATATCGAATCAATGACTTATTTGTAAATTAGAGGAATCTTGATAGCAAGTATAAGTTGTGCTTAGTTCTATATATTGTGTACTATTTTCTTTTTTCCACAACAGAGTCGATCAGACCAAATTTTTTTGCTTCTTCTGCAGTCATAAAATTGTCTCTTTCTAGAGCAGAGGATATATCTTCTACTGATTTACCAGTATGCTTTGCGTAAATTTTATTAAGTCTCTCTTTTAAAGTTAAAATTTCCTGTGCGTGAATTTGGATATCTGTAGCCTGGCCTTGAAATCCTGCAGAAGGTTGGTGCACCATAATTCTTGAATTTGGCAATGAAAATCTTTTATTTTTTTCTCCAGCTGCCAATAAAAAAGAGCCCATTGATGAAGCTTGTCCTATACATAGAGTCGATACTGGAGAATTAATATACTGCATTGTGTCGTAAATACCTAGACCTGCTGTTACTAGTCCACCAGGACTATTAATATAAAAATATATTTCTTTTTTAGGATCCTCAGATTCAAGAAATAATAATTGAGCAGTAATCAAAGAAGCAACACTGTCATTTACCGGGCCCACAAGGAAAACTATTCTTTCTTTTAAAAGTCTTGAATAAATATCGTAAGATCTTTCACCTTTAGTTGTCTGCTCAACAACCATTGGGATAAGATTATTCATTTGCTCTTCAATACGACTCATTAATTAATTTATATAACCTAAGATTACTTTTTACTAACTTTTTTTATTTTTTTTTTCATTTCTAATGAAGTTTTAGCGGTTTTCTTTTCTTTTTTTTCATTTTTTTTATCATCTTTTGAATCATCTTTTGAATCATCATTTGAATCATCGTGACTTAATAACGCGTTAGAAGATTTGCTAAAATCAGAAATTATTTTTTCAGCTTCTTTAATTGAAATCTCTTTTCTTTTAAGTTTTATTTTAGATTTAAATAAAGATAGAATTTTATCTTCATATAAAGCTCCTTTTATGCTTTGAGAAGCAGAAGGATTTTTTTGATAATAATCCATTACCATTTTTTCCTGTCCAGGCATTCCTTTTATTTGTTTTTGTATTTCTGCATTAACGTCATCATCAGAAACTTTTAAATTATTTTTTTCACCATACTCATTTAAAATTAAACCAAGTTTAATTCTGGACTCGGCTATTTTTAAGTTTTTAGCTTTATGTTTTTCTATCTCATCTTTTTTAAGTTGATGTGTCATCATGTGAATTTCTTGTTCAACTAGATTTTTAGGTAGTTCAGTCTTATGGAGTATTTCTATTTGATCTAAAATTTCTTTTTTAGTAATTGGATCCAGTGACTGCTTATATTGAGTTGTTATTTGTTTTTCGATTAAAGATTTAAGGTCATTAAGATCTTTAGCTCCCATATTTTTTGCAAAAGTATCATCTATTTTTGTCTCATTTGCTTTTTGAATATTTATAATTTTACATTCAAATTTAGCTATCTTATTTGCTAATTCTTTTTTTGGATAATTCTCTGGTAAATTTACTTCTATATTTTTTTTTTCTTCTTTTTTAACTCCTATTAATTTTTCGTCAAAACCTTTTAGAAAAAGATCCTTGCCAATTTCTAGTCTTGTATTTTTCCCTTCACTTCCTTCAAATTTTTCTCCATTAACTGATGCACTATAATTAAATATTACCAAATCACCTTTTTCTGATTTTTCATTTTTATCAGTAAAAGTTTTATTGTTTTTTGCTATCTCTTCTATTTTTTCATCTACCAACCTGCTTTCAATCTTTAATAAATATTCATTTGCCGTATATTTATCAAAACTAGCAAGATTTACTTCGGGTAATGAGTCCACCTCTATTGTATAATTAAGATCTTTTCCTTCTCCAAATGTTTTTAAATCTATTTTAGGTTGACCTGCTGCTTTTATTTTTTTTTCTTTTAAAGCTTCATTTGAACTTTCATGTAAAATTTTATCGATAACTTCTCCATATATAGCTTTACCAAATTGATTTTTAATTACTGCTGGTGGCACCTTACCCGGTCTAAACCCTTTAAGGTTAACCTCTGATTGGAGTTCAGAAAGTTTTTTATCAAGCTTTTCTTGAATGATTTTTTTATCAATAATTATTGATAAAACTGTTGTTAAACCTTTTTTGTTTTGTACTTCTACTTTCATATCAATATCTTGGTGGGCAAGAAGAGACTCGAACTCTTAAACCTTACGGTACTAGTTCCTAAGACTAGCGCGTATACCAATTCCGCCACTTGCCCATTTATGATTTATTCAAACCAATTTAAATATTTATTTTTGTTGTTTATCAAATATTTAGGTAATTTGTTATCATTTATTTTAGTTAAATAAACCCTATTATTTTTGTTCCATTTCTTTTTATGCTCTGTTTTGTCTACTGTGTGATCGTAAGATATGTATTTATTGTTAACCATGTCTATTATATCATCTTCTTTTATACCGGTTAATTCAAACTCATCATGGTGTTCGTCATTCTTGTTTTTTATATATATATCTCTTGGGTCTTTTATCTGTGAAAAATGCCACCCACCCACATTAACAATTTCTAAATTTATGAATTTATCCTTTTTAAAAATTGTATCAACTCTCCACCAATTATATTTTTTAGTCTTAATGTTTCTTAAGTCTGAAAATGATTTTAAGTCTTTATATTTACATGCTTTGGTTCCGTACCAATCTTGTGAGTCTAGACTTAAGTTAAATTTATAATAAAAAATTTTCTGACGAAATAAAATTATTTTTTCTTTTACACTCTTTAACTTAATTTTTGAAAGATCTGGTATCTCGTCGCTATCGCTATACATGATCCAGTCATTCATATTGAGCTCATTAAAAACAGTGGTTATAGCATTTCTTTGCTTCTCTATTCGTTTGGCCGCGTTTAGTCGATAAAGGAAATTATTATGTTTATTTTTTTCATTTATTTCAAATAAATTATCTGGCTCTTTGTCTACAATAATATGTGTAATTTTATTCTTAAAATTAGGGTAATTATTTTTATCGAAATTAATTTTTTTTTTTTGGCCGCTATGTGTGTAGGTTGCTTCACAAACTATAAACTCATCTACATGCTCATTCAGTATGTTTAATCTTAATTCAAACAATAATGGCTCATTAAAAAATGTGATGCAATCAAATATTTTCATATTTTTTTCGATCTTAATAAAAAATAATAGGTTGTAGTGTAAAAAAACAATAGAAAGAAAAAATAGTAACGACAAAATAACCAGTTTTCTTGAAAATAAAGCAATGGAAAAATTAATATAAAATAAGTTAAATTAATTACACATGAGACTATGTAGTTTGAATCTTTAAATTTTTTTAATTTTTCAATAGATTGATACAAAAGCATATGAAGATGTGATTTGTCTGGCTCTAATGGGGATTTTTTTTTAATAGACTTTCTAATAAATGAAAAAAAAACTTCATAAAAAAGATAAAATAAAATTGATGAGTAAAAAAAAGGAGAAACTTCAGGATTTAATTGATGTGTCTTGATTGTATTGAGACATATTAAAGAACCACATAAATAAGAACCCGAGTCTCCTAGAAATATTTTAGCTTTTGGAAAATTAAAAAACAAGAAAGAAAACATGATAATTATTTGGGACATCAAGATAAGTAAAAAATTGTAATGTTGGTTGATTAAATTAATTCCTGATAAAATAAAAGTTATTGCTATAAAATGGATGGTTAAAAGACCATTGTAACCGTCAATTAAATTAGCTCCATTTATAATAAATAAAAAACACAAAAGAACAAAAAATAATTGAAATATTTTATTTTCTAGACAAAAATCTAAATATTCTAATCCAGTTTTAGTTATTTGAATTGAAAAAATTTCTATACTAAAAAGTAAAATTAATATCATTAAGATCAATCGCACATCTGGATTAATTTTAATTTTTAGATCGTCTAAAAAACCTAAAAAAAATAATGCGAATGAAATTACAAAATAGTCTTTCAGAAATACATTAAATTTTAAAAAATAGAATAGAATAAATAAGTTTAATAATAATAAAACAGCAATTCCTCCAGCTCTAGCAGTTGGAATTTTATGGAATGCTTGGGGTTTTAAAAAATCTCTATCTAAAAGAGACCCAGAAAATAGGCTTTTTGAATATTTTGATATAAAAAAAGTTATTAAAAGGCTTATCAAAGTAAAAATTAAAAAAAAATTTAAATTAAATTCAAGTAGCATTTTATTTATTATATTTTTTTACTATATATATTCCAGACATTATTATTATAAGTGAAACTAAAATTTTCCAAGTGATTTGTTCATCTAAAATTAGAGCTCCAAAAATAACACCAAAAATAGGTATTAGGTAAGCGACTTGGGTTTGAAATACAATTCCATTTTTTGAAAGTATTTTAAATCTAAGCCACCATGCAAAACCTGTTGCTATTACTCCTAAGTAAATCAACGATAGTGTTGAATCAAACGTGGGAGTTGATTTGAGTGGATCTTCAAGAATGAAAGCGAGTGGCAGCAAAGTAATCACCGACCAAATTAAAGTCGATGTAGTCACATTTATATTCCCTGATTTTTTTAATTTTTTTAAAATAAGGATACCTGAAATAGAATAAAAAAATGAACCAAGTATAATTATTAATACAAATAAATAGTTACTTTCATTGATTATTAGTTTGTCAAAAAATAAAAGTAGAATTCCAGTAAATCCTAAAATAATACCCAATGATTTTAAAAATGTTATTTTTTCATCTTTGATAAAAAAATGAGCTAAGATTGACCCAGTCATTGGTGTTGTACTCATTAACATCGCTGCTAAATAACTATCAATTTTATTTGTTCCTATGGCTATCAATGAAAAAGGTATAGTAATGTTACAAACCCCTACTAATGCATAGATCCTCCAATTGTTGGAAAAGGCAAAAATTTTAATTTTATAAACAAATGAAACAGTTAACATGGTAACTGTTGCTAAAATTACTCTAATTAATGCTAGTGTGTAAGGCTCATAAGAGTATGTGGCTATCTTTATATTAAAAAAAGAAGACCCCCATATAGCTCCTAGTAATATTAGTAAAAAAATGTCACTTGCTTTTGCTTGTTTCATTGCAATTATAGATTGTATGTATGTGTTATATGCATAACTCTTATTGCTTTATATTATATTATTGAAATAGTGAATTCTGATATGTTTAATACAATTTTTTAAAAGATTACAAAGGAATTATAGATGAGCACAAAAAATATTTTAAAATTAATGAAGGATAAAGAAATTGAGTTTGTAGATTTAAGATTTACTGATCCTAGAGGAAAACTTCAACATCTAACAATGGACGCAACAATAGTTGATGATGAAATGTTAGAAAAGGGTGTTTTCTTTGACGGTTCTTCGATTGCTGGATGGAAAGCTATTAATGAGTCAGATATGATTCTAAAGCCTGACTTAAGCAGACCAATTATAGATCCTTTTAATTCTCATAATACTTTAAATATATTTTGTGATATTTTAGATGCAGTGAAAAAAGATCCTTACGAGAGAGATCCTAGAGGGACAGCAAAAAAAGCAGAGGCGTATTTAAATAAATCTGGAATAGGTGACAAAGCTTACTTTGGCCCTGAGCCGGAATTTTTTACATTTGATGATGTTAGGTTTAAAAATGACATGAATGAAACTAGCTTTATGATTGATAGTGCTGAAGGTTCTTACAATACTGGAAAAAAATATGAGAATGGAAATATGGGACACCGACCTGGAGTCAAAGGTGGTTACTTTCCTGTACCACCAGTAGACAGCGCTCAAGATATGAGAGCTGAAATGTTGAAGGCTCTAAAAGACATGGGTGTCAAGGTTGAAAAACATCACCACGAAGTGGCTCCTAGCCAACACGAGCTTGGTATGTACTTTGGGAAATTAACTGACATGGCTGACAACGTTCAGCTTTATAAATATGCTGTTCAAATGGTATCACATTCATTTGGGAAAACTTCTACATTTATGCCTAAACCAGTAAAGGGAGATAATGGCTCAGGAATGCACGTACACCAATCAATTTGGAAAGGTGATACTCCTGTATTTATGGGTGATAAATATGCAGGATTATCCCAACAAGCACTTTACTATATAGGTGGAATTCTCAAGCATGCTAAAGCAATTAATGCTTTCGCAAATTCAACAACTAACAGTTATAAAAGACTAATACCTGGCTTTGAAGCTCCGGTCATTTTAGCTTACTCAGCTAGAAATAGGTCTGCCTCATGTAGAATACCAATTATTATGAATAAAAAAGCTGCTAGATGTGAAATTAGATTTCCTGATGCTGCAGGTAATCCGTATTTGACTTTTGCCTCTATGCTAATGGCGGGGATTGACGGAATTAAAAATAAAATTGATCCAGGTAAATCATTTGATAAAGATCTTTATGCTTTAAGTGAGTCTGAAGTTAAAAAAATTCCAACTGTTTGTGGATCTTTGAGAGAAGCAATGGAAAATCTTGACCGAGACAGAGCTTTCTTGACGCAAGGAGGAGTTTTTACAGATGATCAAATTGATGCTTATATTGAATTAAAGTTTCAAGAAATCTATAAGTTTGAACATACTCCTCATCCTATTGAATTTGAGATGTACTACAGTCAATAAAACTAAAAATCTAATTAAAAAACCTGTACTAAAAACGGGAGCAAATAATTAAATCTTAAAAGATTCTCCACACCCGCAACGCTCTGTTTCATTAGGATTTTTAAAAACAAACTGGGATGAAAAATTTTCTTTTTTGTAATCCATTTCCGTGCCTAAAAGATACATAATAGCATTTGGATCGATTAAAACTTTAACACCTTTGTCTTCAATTACTTCTTCGTTTGGTTTGATGTCTTTAGCGTATTCCATAATATAAGACATTCCTGCGCAGCCACCAGTTTGAACTCCTACTCTAACACCAATAGTAGAGTTGTCCGCACTAGACATAATTTCTTTTATTCTGTTTGCTGCGTTGTCGCTTAATTTAATTACCTGGGTCATAAATTTAATTCTAGTTTTGCTGCTTCTGACATTCTGTCTTTGTCCCAAGGTGGGTCCCATACTAATTGTAAATCAACATCAGTTATACCCTCCATTTTCAAAACAATATTTTTTACATCAACTGGCAAACTTTCTGCAACTGGACAATTAGGACTTGTAAGAGTCATATCTATCTTTACTTTATTTTTTTCATCTACCACGATATTATAAATTAGACCAAGGTCATATATATTTACAGGTATTTCAGGGTCATAAATTTTTTTTATTTCTGAAATTACTTTTTCTTTTAATTCACTCATAATCAAATATCTAATTTTTTTTATCTAATGCTGATAAAAAAGTATGCCAAGCCATTGTGGCACATTTAACTCTCATTGGAAACTGTTGAACTCCAGATAGGGATGTGATTGTTGTTATTTGATCTTCTGTAAGGCTATTAAGGGTAATTTTTGTTTTATTTTTAACCATACTTAAGAAATCTTCACTAACTTTTCTTGTAAAAGATAAATCTTTACCTTTGAGTGTCTCTGTTAATATAGAAGCTGAAGCAAGCGAAATGGCACAACCTTCTCCTTCGAAACTCATGTCTAAAACTTTTTTTTCGTTATCTAGTTTCAAGTAGATATGTATTTTGTCTCCACACAAAGGGTTGTGCGCTTGAGCATCATGGCTATAGCCGATACATTTTCCTTTATTTCTAGGATTCTTGCCGTGATCTAAAATAATTTCTTGATATAATTCCTTTAACTCCATTAAATCTGAAAAACTTTTTTACAATTATCGATAGCTTTACATAAAATATCTATATCTTCTTTCGTGTTATAAACACCAATAGAAGCCCTGGCTGTAGCTGCAATTCCTAACTTGTCATGTAGTATTTGACAGCAATGATGTCCAGCTCGTATAGCAACACCATCATCGTCCAAAATTGTTGCTATATCATGGGGGTGAATATCTTTTATGGTAAAACATAAAACAGATCCCCTATTCTTAGGACTACCAATTATATTTATTGAATTATTTTTTTTTAATTTTTCATAACCATACTCTAAAATTTCATTTTCATGAGCAGCGATATTTTTTATTCCTAATTTTTCAATAAAATTTATCGATTCTGCAAAAGCAACTACTTCTGCTGTTTGCATGGTGCCAGCCTCAAATTTAGTTGGCGCATCAGCAAAAGTTATGTTGTCTTTTTTAACTTCATCTATCATTCCACCACCACCTTGGTATGGAGGTAAATCGTCTAGCCATTTTTTTTTTGCATAGAGTATGCCTAAACCATTAGGTCCATACATTTTGTGACAAGAAATTACATAGAAGTCACAACCAAGCTCTTGCATGTCAATTTGCATGTGGGGCGCTCCTTGAGTGCCATCAACTAAAACTGGAATTTTTTTTTCTTTAGCTAGATCAACAATTTTTTTTATTGGCATTACAGCCCCTGTTACATTTGAAATATGTGTAATAGCAATAATTTTTGTTTTATCTGAAATAAGTTTTTTTATTTCATCAATTTCAACTTCACCATTTTTATTTACTGGTGCAAATTTAATTACAGCACCTTTATTTTTTCGTAGAAAATGCCAAGGGACATAGTTGGAGTGATGCTCCAATTCTGTGATTAATATTTCATCACCTTCTTTAATGTATTTTTCTCCAAAAGAAGAGGCAACTAAGTTAATTGATTCTGTGGCTCCTTTTGTAAATACTATTTCTTCCCTATATTGTGCGTTAATATATTTTTTAAGTATATCTCTTGTTTCTTCAAATCTGTTTGTTGCCTTAACCGCTAGAGTGTGGACGCTTCTTCCTACGTTAGAGAATTCTGTTTCATAAAAATTAGATAATCTGTCAATTACCGCTTTAGGTTTTTGAGATGAATTAGCGCTATCTAAATATACTAAAGGCTTTCCGTTAATTTTTTGCTTAAAGATAGGAAACTCAGATTTAATATTTTTAATGTCCATTAATTTGTCTTTCCAATATTTTTTCTAAAAAAAATTTTAATTTACTATTAGTAATATTTTCTAATACTTCGTTAAGAAAACCATTGATTAAAAGTTTTATAGCTTCATTTTCTGGTATACCTCTTGTCATTAAGTAATGAACTGCGTCAGAATCTATGCTTCCGGATGTAGAACCGTGAGAACACTTTACATCGTCTGCATATATTTCTAACTCAGGTTTTGCATCAAATTCAGCGTCATCATTCACGATTAAAGCTTTGCTTAATTGATAGGCGTCAGTTTTTTGAGCTATTTTTTCTACAAATATTTTTCCCTGATAAATACCTTTGCTTTTGTCATTTAATACATTTTTAATTTTTTGATAGCTTTTACAGTTTGGTGAATTATGATTTATTCGTGTTTTAATTTCTTGATGTTGATCTTCCAGTAAGTTTAAAGCTGAATAAATGCTACAGCTACTATTATCTTTATTTAAGTTTATTTCAATTTCAATTTTATTTAGTTTTAACCCAGAGCTTAAAATATAGTTCTCATAACTAGAACCACCTTCTAAAGAACCTTTTATATTTTTGTAAAAATGACCATTATTTTTTGAATTTTGAATTAAAATATTCTTCATTACGGCATTCTTATCCAAAGAAACAGTATCTACTGTGTTTTTAATAAAATTACTTTGGGAGTTGTTATCACTATAATCAATTAATGTTAGTTCGGATCCTTCATTTAACTTAATAGAATTTTTATTGTTCAGTATTTTGTTTTTTAAATCTTGAGAAAAACAATTATAGACAATCAAAGGTTTTTTTAATTTGTAGTCTTTGGTAATTTCCAATGAAAATCCTCCGAATGATAACGCACTATTGAGTAATACCAGTGCATTATTTGAATCAATATTCATTACTTCTTCTTTTTGATTAAAATCTTTAATTAAAATTTTACTCTTTTCTTCATGATCAAAATTAGTTGAAATTATTTTTCCGTTAGTTAAAAATATGAAGTTGTGCTCAAAGTTTTCAATAGCTTTAAACTCTTTGCTAGATTCAAAATTAACTTCATTACTAATATTATCAAAATTTTTATTTAAAATTAAGTTTAAATCTGTAAATTTCCAATCTTCAACTTGTTTAGTTGGAAAGCCATATTCATAAAATAAATCAAGGTTTTTTTTTCGGGAAATCTTTTCTTCTTGAGAGAGATTTTTAATTTTTTCGATATCAAAATCGTAATTTTGCTTCATCTAACTTAAATTTGCGTAACCTGTTTTTTCTAATTGTTCTCCTAAATCAGCGTTTCCTGTTTTAATAATTTTACCAGCAGATAAAACGTGTATGAAATCCGGCTTGATATAGTCAAGTAGTCTTTGGTAATGTGTAATTATTAAAAAAGCATTTTTTTTATTTTTATATGAGTTAACACCATCTGCAACTATTCTTAGCGCATCTATATCTAGGCCTGAATCTGTTTCATCTAAAATTGATAATTTTGGCTCTAATAATTTCATTTGTAAAATTTCATTTTTTTTCTTTTCTCCACCTGAAAAACCTACGTTTAATTGACGTGATAAAAATTTTTCATCAATATTAAGTTCTTTGGCTTTTTCTTTAATCAATTTTAAGAAGGTTAATGTGTCTAATTCTTTTTCACCTCTTGCCTTTCTTACTGAATTTAGGGATGTTCTTAAAAAATTATTTGTATTTACGCCTGGAATCTCTAAGGGGTATTGAAATGCTAAAAAAATTCCTTTTTGTGCTCTCTCTTCTATTTTAAGATCATTTAAATCCGTGCCGTTAAAACTAATTTCACCTTCAATCTCGTAGCCATTTTTACCTGACAGGACATTTGCTAATGTGCTTTTCCCTGAACCGTTAGGCCCCATAATTGCATGAACTTCGCCAGGTTTAATATCTAGGTCTAAACCTTTTAAAATTAACTTTTCATTAATAGTTGCTTTTAAATTTTTAATTTTTAACATTAGCCAACACTACCTTCTAAGCTAATAGCTACTAATTTTTGTGCTTCCACCGCAAACTCCATTGGTAATTGCTGCAGTACTTCTTTGCAGAACCCATTTACGATCAGACTAACTGCCTCTTCTTGATCGAGTCCTCTTTGGTTACAATAGTAAAGCTGTTCTTCGTTAATTTTAGTGGTGGTTGCCTCATGTTCAATAGTTGATGTTGAATTTTTGTTCTTTATATATGGAACTGTGTGTGCCCCACATTTATTACCCATTAACAAAGAGTCACATTGAGTGTAATTTCTTGAGTTAGTTGCTTTTTTGTTAATATCAACCAAACCTCTATATGTATTGTCTGCGTTACCAGCCGATATACCTTTAGAAATTATTTTACTCTTAGTGTTCTTTCCTAAATGGATCATCTTGGTACCCGTGTCTGCTTTTTGATAATTATTAGTAATAGCTATAGAATAAAACTCTCCGACTGAATTATCACCTTGCAAAATACAGCTTGGATATTTCCAGGTTATTGCTGATCCTGTTTCAACTTGAGTCCAAGAAATTTTTGAATTTTTTCCTCTACAAGCTCCTCTTTTAGTGACAAAATTATATATTCCACCAACGCCATTCTTATCTCCGGGATACCAATTTTGAACAGTCGAATATTTAATTTCTGCGTCATCTAAAGCAATTAGCTCAACATTTGCAGCATGCAATTGGTTTTCATCTCTCATAGGAGCAGTGCAACCCTCTAGGTAGCTTACATAACTTCCTTTGTCTGCGATAATTAAAGTTCTTTCAAACTGTCCAGTTTCAGAAGCGTTAATTCTAAAATAAGTTGAAAGCTCCATCGGACATCTTGTGTTTGGTGGAATGTATACAAAAGACCCATCAGTAAAAACTGCAGAATTTAATGTTGCAAAATAATGATCACTTAAAGGTATGACTGAACCTAAATATTTTTTTACTAAATCTGGATGTTCCTGAATAGCTTCAGAGATAGAGCAAAATATTATTCCTTTTTTTGTTAGTTCGTCTTTAAATGTTGTGGCTACAGAAACTGAGTCAAATACTGCATCAACTGCTATTCCATTTAATCTTTGTTGTTCGACCAGTGGTATTCCAAGTTTTTTATATGTTTCTAATATTTTTGGATCAATTTCATCTAAGCTTTTGGGTTTTTCTGAGGCACTTTTTGGTGCAGAATAATAATATAAATCCTGATAATTAATTTTAGGATATTTTGGTTTCTGCCAATTGGGTTCTTTTAAACTTTGTAATCTATTAAATGCTTTGAGTCTCCATTCTAACATCCATTTAGGTTCTTTTTTAATGTTAGAAATAAACTTGATAGTATCTTCGTTTAGACCTTTTGGAGATCTGATACTTTCAATGTCAGTAGTAAAACCATACTTATATTCTTTATCAATGTTAATATCTTGGTTCTTCATTAATTTAATCCTCTCCTTGTATTGTTAATAATATTTTCTTGTTTTAAAATTAACTCATTAAGATTTTTATTTTCAAAAAATCCATTAATATGTTTTTCTAAATCATCCCAAAGATAATGCGTTATACATTTAACAGATCTTCCGTCGCAACCTTTTTTTGAATCTTTTTTACAATTAAGTGTTTTGACCTCTTCATCAACCGCAGAAATGATATTAGAAAGTTTTATATCTTTAGCTTTTTTACCTAACATATATCCTCCATGAGGTCCTCTTACGCTCTTAACCAAATGATTATTTTTTAATTTCAAAAATAACTGCTCCAAATAAGAAAGAGATATGTTTTGCCTTGTAGCAATTTCATTTAAACTCACAGGTTTTATGCTTTCATTGGAAGCTAAATCAGCCATAGCCATAACTGCATATCTTCCTTTGGTAGTTAATTTCATTGTTTTATCATACTTTCTAAGGTTTATTACTTTATTCCCACTAATTTAGTCAAGTATATAATAAAGTAAATTGTCTCATGTAAAACATGCTATAAGTCATTTTTTTTGAAACTAATTATCAATACTAACTCATGAAACCTAAAAGTACTGAAATATTTATACCTGGACCGGCTGGAAGGCTTGAAGCAAAATACTATAAGAATCCTAAATTTGGTTCACCTGTTGCAATTGTTCTTCAACCGCATCCACAATATGGAGGTTCGATGAATAATAAAATTGTACAAACTACTTATAACATTTTTTTAGAAAATGGTTTTTCTGTAATTAGAATTAATTTTAGAGGAGTGGGGAAAAGTGATGGCGTTTTCGATAATGGTCAAGGAGAGTTATCAGATGCGGCTGCAGCCTTAGACTGGATAGAAAGAGAAAATCTAGACTATAGTCAATGTTGGGTTTCTGGATTCTCATTTGGAGCCTTAATCTGCATGCAATTAATCATGAGAAGACCAGAGGTTAATAATTTTATTGCTATATCCCCACAACCTAATGTGTATGACTTTTCTTTTCTTGCACCTTGCCCAACGTCAGGTCAGATTCTATACAGTGAAAGTGATGAGCTTGTAACTAGTGAAAGTATTAATGAACTAGAAAATAGAATTAAAAATCAAAAAGGTATAGAAGTAGTTTTTACAAAAATTAAAAATGCTAATCATTTCTTTAAAGATAAGGAAAATGAACTAATCAAGGAAATAGAAAAGTACATTAAAGAGAAGACTGCTCTTATATAAATTTTATTAATTCTCCTCCAGTTATTGGTTTTAATGCACCCGTTGTCTTAGGAAATGAAATTGGTTTTTGAAAGAAAGATCTAATTGCCAAGTAAGCAAAAGCTTGGGATTCTATAAAATCACCATTTATTTTATAATTATCTATATTTAATGTCGAGATATTACTTATTTTTTTAATGCGATCATTAATATATT
>Ga0307986_10000822_pt1 | contig 22976 bp, 38 predicted proteins | sample EllFjometageno82_FD_203170 | JGI IMG/M metagenome (GOLD analysis project Ga0307986, IMG submission 203170) | Marine microbial communities from Ellis Fjord, Antarctic Ocean - #82 | ecosystem: Environmental > Aquatic > Marine > Unclassified | place: Southern Ocean | collected 2014-10-09
TAGGAAAGGAAGTTTTAGCATATTTTGGAATTTTAGGTGCTGCAACTATTTTGTTTGCAATAGTAAGCGGACTAGATCCATTGCAAAGTGCGTTTTATTCAGTGTCAGCTAGTACTACTGCAGGATTACAAATGGAGAGTTTAGCAGGTCTTAGTGGATGGGCACATACAATTCTAATTATGCTGATGTTTATTGGAGGATGCGGATTTTCAACTGCAGGTGGTTTGAAAATTTTCAGATTATTCCACCTAAGAGACATTAGATCATTTTTATCCAAAATAAGAAGATGTGAATTACCAAATCAAAATAAAAAAGAACTTGTATCAACTTTAATTATTATTGCATTATTTCCAACAATATCTGCAATTACAGGTGCACATCTTGCACAAATAGAAGACGTACCATTTCAAGATGCATTTTTTGAAGCAGCAGGAATAATTACAACAGGAGGGTTATCAGCAGGAGTAATAGATTCAGATACAGATCCTGCAACAATGATAGTGTTAGGATTTTTAATGATTTTTGGAAGACTGGAAATTATTGCAATTATATACATTTTCGTGCCTAAACTTAGTTAAGATAGAATTTAATTCTACAAAACAAATGAAGTTCAGGAAAGAATAACACTGTCAAACACCAATAAAGGAAAAAAGTTAATTGTTTTAGGATTCATATCAATTTCAATATTATTTCTGATGTATACTAGATATCAAAATCCAGAAGTGATCACACCAAGTGCAATAGATTCCATACAAAGAATTGCTTATGGTTTTTACATTACAATGATTGTTGCGTTGGGAGGAATTGCTTTTGGTATGCATAAATATCAAAAAGATAAAGTTGAGAAACAAGGCAAGGACATACTAACAACAATTGCAATAGTAACATCAAATTTAAAATCACGTAAAATTTTTATCGCGGTGTTTATTATTTATGGTGTATTTTTTTCATTGGTTTCAGGAACATTAGTCTATCAACCAGAAATTAATTTTGTGACGCACTACGGTGCAACAATTCCTTCAGGATTTATTGCACCATGTTGTGACGGTCCAGGATACATGCCAAAAATTATAGTGTATCTTACTGAGCACATAGGGTTACAAATAATTCCAATAAATTTTGTACTACAAATTATTGTTTCATACCTAGTTGCAATAAATGCATCAATTGCAATTAGTGCATATGCACTTTCTAAAAAAGGACGAAGTATGAGCAGCATAGGGGCAGTTACGGGATTATTTATTGCGTGTCCAACTTGTGCAGGTACTTTTCTTTCAATATTTATTGGAACTGCAAGCGGAATAGGGTTATCCATATTACTCTCACAACTGCAAACACTGTTTATTGCATTATCAATACCGGTGCTCATACTTACACCATACATTATGGCAAAAAAATTACAAAATTCAGACGGAAGTTGTAAAATAAATTTTAAGGGGTAAAGGACTTAACTTCAGGAATTTTATGATTCCCAATATCATATCCATCTCTTCGAAGAAATTTTAAAGTTAATTTGTAAATTAATTCATCATGTTCAACTTTTTCTAGAATTTCAGTCCACAAAATTTTATTATTTTCAATAATTTGATTTTTAAAATAGGGATTCATAGATTCAGCAATTTCTTTGCATTCGTCAAAGGTTTTTCCATTTTTATAAGCACGGACACGCCTATCACAACTATCCATAGTTAATTTAACGAAAAATTGTAAATAAACCTAGTTTACAGGTACTTCAAACAAATAGTAGAGAAATAAAAATTAAGAATGGTAATAAAAACAACTGAAGAATATGTAGAATTTTTTATAAATCTCAACATGGGTAAAGAAGTCAGTTTGTTAAGCTTTGTAAATAACGAAAGAATGGTACTAAAACAAAAATTACAAAATAAAATAAATGAAAAAGAACCAATAAAAAAAGGAATTATAATTTTAGAGGGCCTAATAAAAGAAATTAGTGAAAATAAAGAATTAGTAGTTTTAGAAAAATATCAAAATAAAGGATGAAGAGGTATGGACAAGAATTCAGACATTATTAAAATTGAAATAATTAGAATTCTTAATGAAAATGGAAAAATTAGAGGTACAGAACTAGCTAAAAGAGTGATAAAAAAAGTAGGTAATGAAAAAATAGTGTATAGAGAAATTAGCGCCCTTGTAGAATCAGGAGAAATAGAAAAAAAAATTCACAGTAGATCTCACATAGAATATGAATTAATTAATTTGTATGAATCAGTAAATAATCAACTTAAAGATCTGCATAAAGAAATTAGTATGACATTTGAAGAATTAGGTGACTTTGAAAACATAAGCCAGGAAGGAAAATTTTCAGGTCATGAAAGGTTAAGATCAATGATACATCTAATACACACTGTACAATCCACAGATGGAATAATGAAATTATTATCATATTATCCTACATTCAAAAAAGATAAAATGTTTCCACAAATTAAAAGAAAGATTGATGATTGTTGGGAATTAATAATGAAAAATATAGCAGAACAACCAGAAGAAGATTTTTTAAATAAAATTCTTGAAAACCTAAGAATAACTCAAATTGATTCAAAAAATGTAAATTAAGAATTTTTTAATTTTTCTAAAACAATTTTAAAAATTGAATTGTTGTCAAGTAACACATATGGTAAATCATTCTCTTCGCATGCCTGACCACTTTCAGTATCACGAGTAACAAGAATCATGTTATTTTCTTTAGCATAATTAATTACAGAATAATCTGTTCTTAATTTATGCCCATCAGCACGTAATTTTTTGACACTGTATGCATCAAAACCTAATTCTTTAAGTTTTTCATCCCAACCATCGTCCATTTCATCGATAAGGATTTTCATGTAATTTTGTAAATAATTTCCAATATTAGTGTAGTATCAATAATTTTTAAATAAAATTGAGCCTAAATTATAATTTAAAAATAATTTCCAACTAATCAATACAAAAAAATTTACACTCTATCAATAATAATAAATTTTTAATTTTAGTTAATGTCAAAAATAGAAGCATATGATGTCAAAGCACACAAAAAAGTGACTATGAAAAATCCACAACCATATTTAATGAAAAATGGCTCATGGGCATTAAAAGGAACTAGCGCAGAAACCGGGATATCCCTATTTAGAATAGTAGGCAGAAATAAACCAAAAATTTCTCAATCTCGATTTGAATCATTCAAAAATTTGTTTTCAAACAGATAATGTGAATGTGAAAAAATCTGCTAATTTAATTTTTTTAAATATAAAAATATAACATGTTAAAAAAAATAAAGATGTTAGGAATGGACGATGAAATAAATAATAAAATAAGAAAAATAATTCTAGCAGAGTACTATGCAAGATTAAAAGGAAGTTCAAAAATTCCCGAAATGCACATGTATAATTTTCCAGGGTTAAAAGAAATGGACAATGAAATTATTTTTAAAAGTGCAAGATATTTAATCGATGCAAATCTGGTACGTGGAGGTATTGACGAAGAAAAGGATCACTCATTCCCATGGATAACTCGATTAACACCTGCAGGCATCAAGTTAATTGAAGAAGAGTAGTACACCCGCACATAAATTTAAAAATAATTCTAAAAGATCAAGTACTTATTTTCCAATAAATATCAGTATGTTATGGGGGATGAAAAAATTGAAGATAAATCTGAAAATTCAAAAAAAAATCATATGACATACTATAGATCACTAAGTAAAATAATTACAGACATAGAAAATGAAATGAGTCAAGAAGGACAACCAGCAATTCAAGAACACCTAACCTCCAGAATTGAGGCAATTGAAAAAGACAGGAAAAGAATCAGAGAGTTATTTCCAGAGATAAAAAAGGAGGAATGGAATGGCAACTTCAACTGAAAAAAATCACAATAAGCACCTGGATTTACTACACGATTACAAAATACATCTAATAAGATACGTTGAAGAATTAGAAAAAATGGATAGGGAATCAGAATTTTTAAAGAAATGGAATGAAGAAATAATTGTAGAAAGAAAAAAAGAAATTCAAGTTATAGATAAAATTTTAAAAAATATGATTAGATTCTAATCATGATATTTCTGAGTTAAATCATACAAGGATACACATAGAGAATCCATATGTTCAGAAGATACACCATCAATCCAGATAACCTCCTCGTTAATGCTATAGTCATTAAAGGAATTAGGGTAATTGGAGTTAACAAATTTTATTTCAGTTTCAATTAATGTTTTAATCTCACACTGTTCTAATTCTGAAAAAACATAGTTGCAAGTCATCAAATCAAGATTAACATAATAATTTCCATGGGCAGGATTTATTTTTGCTTTAATGAAGGGCTTGTTTTGTTGCTGACATTCACGATAATGCTTATCATACTCAAACATTTTAGAATCTCCCAAATATTTATGAAAAGTCATAAGAACGTGAAAATGTATTTGGTGTGTTAAATGTCTGCAGTGATTTTCTTTATTTTTGTAATCAATGCGATTTTAGTACTCATAGGGGTTTCTGGCTCCATTGTGAAAAATACAATATTTCTTTTTGTGTAAAGTACCAATTGAGAAACTTTCTCTCTCTCAACATGAATATATCTTACCTTTCCTAAAGAGCGATCAAATTCTTTTCTCATTGCACGTCTTTGTGCAACTTGGGCACAGAAATGTTCTTCCTCTTTTTGAGAATTAAGACTTGTTTGACCTTTTCTCATAATACCCTCACGGATATTTCCTTTACCATCAATTATTGCTGCAAATCTCATTTTAGAATTTAAATTAACAATTTCTTGGATTATTTCTAAAAGATCAATTTTTTTTGTAGCAGCCATAACTAAATTAAGATTCTAGTTTGGCAAATATAAGTATTAAAAAAATTCTAAAACACTTGTTAAAAATAATTAAAGTTTAACTAATTTATTAATTAGATGTAGGACAAAAAATAGATGAAATCAGGAATTATGCTAATGATAATTGGCATCTGCATGTTTAGTACAGGATTAATTTTATTTTATTTTATAGATGTAACAGAGGATAATATTTTAAAAAATATAAGAAACACAGGTACGTTTGTAGGATTAAGTGGAATGGGAGTGACCCTAGCAGGAATTTTACTATACTTGATCAACAAAAATACAGAGCCAATAAAAGAGAATTATGATATCTAAAACAGATTACTAGAAAGAATCCATAAATTAAAAAAATAGCAAACAAGTTATAATAATACAAAAATAAATATTTTAGAAATGTCTGAAAAATCATGGATTGGCGGAATTTACTTAAAAGATGAAGGAGGATATGAAATTATTTTAAGATCTTTAGATCATTATAAAAAAAGATTACGAACTATTCATGCAAGTCCAGAATTAAAAGAGGCTGCGGCAATGTTTGCTCCAGTATTACAATCACAGGCAGTAAAAAGAATACCAATTATTGATGAAACAAAAGAAAAAATTAAACAGTATCTACTCAATTCAACATCAACACAAACACCAGAAGAAAATTTAGAGACAATACAAAAAGCATTAGAATGTCGTAAATCAGATATTGAAAAAGCAGAAGAGACAGGCAAAGAGTATTTTATCAAATTAGTAGGGGATATTCAAGATGCAAAAAAAGATAATGAATTAATTGAAAATGCACTGGTAAAAATTAAACAATATCTAGAATAAAACTATAATCCTTGAACATACCAGTCAAAATAAGGTAAAAGTAATTTACATTGTTTTTTCTTTTCAGATTCATTTGAAAGATTAATTATTTTTTGGGTTTTACCTTTAAGATATTCAATTGTTATATCACTTCTAAATTCAAGCATAATTTCATTAATTACTTTTAAAAATTCATCAGAAGATACATTATCAAAGTCTTGTAGAATATTGCTAATTTTAATTTCTAGAGACATGTTAAAAATTATATTTGTGCTTTTTGTTAATTTTGAACAATATCATCATCATTCCAGGTTAAACGAAATTTACCAGTGACTCTAAACATATGAAATTTTGAACCATTTTTAAAAATTAATTTAGATAATTTTTGTGACGTATCTTCTACTTCTAAAACTACGTTATCTTTCTGAGTTTGAAAAACTATAGGATTATGTGAAATCTGTTTCCACTCAGGTTCATCAAAATCCATATGAAATTTAGTGTAAAGTAGTCCCATGTGATTACCATAGAATAACCCCGAATAAATAACTAGTTGAAATTTTAGTTATCAGGAGTATATTTTGGAAGATATGCCTGGCAGTAACTTACAATTGTAGGAAAAATTAATCCATAATCAACATCATTTTTAATAATTTTAAAAACACGAGAAAGTAATTGTTGTATCATTAAATGTTCATCGCGATACAATGTTTTTTTTGGATTTTTGATTGAATCTAAAATAGTAAAACCATTGTCAGTTTCAAGTAGACTTTTGAAAAGAGTAGTCGCAATCAATATTTTTTCATCAATATCTTTGCGAGGATAGTCAGTATCCAGCTTGCTAATCTTTAATTTTAGATCATGGAATGTCTTGTTAGTATTTTGTTCAAGATGCTGTTGTGATTGCTCTTCATAATTAGGATTAGAGGCATAAAATTTCATGTTGCCTTTGCTTTCTGCAACAATTATGCCTTTATTCAATAAGGAATTTTTAGATTTTTCAAAAGTTGTCTTAGCCATAAACTCAGGGACAATTATTTTGACTAGAGCATTATGATGGGATTTAGGATTATTTTGAATGCATTGCAAAATAATTCTTTCACGCTCATAGATGTTAAAATTAGGCTCATTACGATTCATCATAACTAGGTCGACCTATATTAAACAGGTTGACTATTAAATTTTATTGTTAATGAAATAGTATCGTTATCGGAATAATTCTAATTCCTGTAAAAGTTTACTCATGGAATGTTTCCAGCGTCTCATGCCATCAACGTCATGAGGTCTATTATCTTCCAAAAGTTTTTTTTCTTTTAGTAATTCACTATATCGCTTATTGTCAACTTGTACCATTGTATACAAATTCTAAATTAAATGATAATTTAAGTTCTAAAACTAAGTATTTGCTTAAATTCAATAATTTGTGAAAATCTCTAGATATATTAGAAAATAAAAACAGACATCTTTTATCGAATTGACAATAAAACATGATGATAAAATACTGGAATTAGCGGTTAAGTGGATTAGCATAGATGATATGATGAACGAACATAGTGGAGATAAGCAAGAAGTTGTTCAAGCAGTGAATAGACTTGAGAATACAGGTTATTTAGAATCTAGAAGCATTAAAAAAACAATTTTGTATAAAGAGCTAAATAAAGTTCAAGACCGCATGCAATTTTCAAAAATGATGGAGACTTTTGTAATTAATCAAAAAAAAGAAATTGAAGACATCAGTACAATTCCTACAATTATGCTAAGTGACGGAAGTCAATTTGGATTTAGTAAAAAAGGTCTAGAGTTATTGGAGCATGTTCAAGAAGAAATAGATAGAGCCCACATGATAATTATTAGAACAGATTATCAAGATAAAATAAGAGCGCTACAGCATCCAATTGCATATCAAAGAATAAAGAGATTAGAAAAACACATCAATAAAATTATGAAAATTATGTTAGACACATACAAAGATGTACGCTCCAATGTTGCAATACAAGAATATTTTCAAGATCATACAGACGAATTAAAATTTAGAAGATAAAATTAGTGTAAAATAAAATTAGTGTAAAATAAAATTAGTGTAAAATAAAATTAGTGTAAAATAAAACAGTTATTCTTTATCGATGAATTCACTAACAACAGGTGGATCTGGAGCTAATCCTTTTCTTTTCCTAATATCAGCAACAGCGGATGCCAACATAGATTTTGGAACTTCAGTCCATTCCTTAAATGATGTATTCCATGTTGCACGTCCTGCAGTCTGACCTCTCATTGCTTCAGACAAGGTAAAAGTTTCAGAAGCAGGTATTTCACCAATGATAATACTAGATGCACCTTTTTGTTGCATATCGAGAACTTTACCACGTTTACCTGAAAGTATTGTTGCTACATTTCCAACTAAATCAGTTGGAACACGAACTTCAATAGCTAATGTTGGCTCTAAAACAGCAGTACCTGCAGTAAGCAATGAACCCATGCAGGCTCTACGAGATGCAGGGCCTAATTGAGATAAACCTCTGTGTGCAGTATCTTCATGGGGAACAAAGTGTGTAAAGATGAATTTACAATCTCTCATTTGTTCTTTACAAAGAGGACCTTCTTTCATCACATCATCAAATCCAGAATTAATAGAATCAGTTGATTCATTAACAAATTGAACACCTTTTGTTCCGTTAATCAAAACATTTCCACGAGAGTCCCATCTCATTACTCTCTTAATTGTGTCAGTATCCCAACCAACACCCTTTAACAAATCAGAAACAACTTTCTTATCTTTCATATCACTGATCTCTCCAGTTCTTAACATATGGGCAATTTCAGGCTCTAATGGTTCTACTTTCATGAAAATTTTATTGTGTCTATTTGGAGATTTTGCCATAACAGCATCACAGCCACCTTTGACAGTTTCTCTATAGTTAATCAGAGGTTCAGATGTAATAATATCACATTTTGCATCTTGTATTCTGTGAGTTGCAACATCCAAGTGTAACACACCCATACCAGCAACAATTGTCTCACCACTCTCTTCATCAATTTTTACAACAAGATTTGGATCTTCAATAGTTAATTGTCTTAAAATATCTACAAGTTTAGGTAAATCCTTAGGATGTTTTGGTTCAATTGCAATTTGAACAACAGGTTCTGAGACATATTTCACACCTTCAAACATTGGAATATCTTTTATTGAAGAAAGTGTATTTCCAGCTCTACATTCAGTTAATCCCAACAAAGCAGGAATGTTTCCAGCACCGAGTTCTCCAACTTGTTCTCTTTGGTTACCCATAAAGAAATTAACAGATTGAACTCGTCCTTCCCTTTTCTCATCTATAATGTGAAGAGTTTGTCCATCTTTGATAGTTCCAGAAAATAATCTTCCAATAGCAACAGGGCCTGCTGCAGGATCTAATACCATATTTACAACCATCATGATTGTTGGGCCGTCATCTTCACCAGCAAGTAAAGCCTTACCAACATCAGATTCTAAATCACCTTTCCAAATTTGTGGAATTCTGTATTTGATAGCATCTTGTGGTGCAGGATGATGTTTTACAACCATACCAAGAACAGCATCAGCTAACGGTGCTTTTTCTATAAGTTCTGGAAGTTTTTCAACAGTATATGCATCAATTACATCTTTAAAATTAATTCCTCGTTCTTTCATTAAATCAGCATTAATTGCCCACTTGTCTTTAGCTGAACCAAATGTTACACTTGAATCCTGAATAGATACTTTCCATTTTTCTTTGTACTCAGGTTCAGCGTACGTATCAACTAATTGATTAAAAGTAGAAACAACTTCAGCCAGTTGTGCTTGCATTTTTTCAGGTGTTAATCTTAGTTCTTTGATTAATCGGTCTACTTTGTTGATAAATAAAACAGGTCTCACTCTTTCTTCAAGTGCCATTCTAGTTACAGTTTCAGTTTGAGTCATGATACCTTCAACTGCATCACATACAACTACAGCACCATCAATTGCCCTAAGACTACGAATTACCCTTCCACTAAAATCAACGTGTCCAGGGGTATCAATCATGTTAATTACATATTCTTCATCTTTTTGTGCAAAAAGCAAAGTTACGTTTGCTTGGTAAATTGTAATTCCTCTTTCTTGCTCTTCTTTATCAAAGTCCATTGCAAGTGCTTTTCCAGCAGCTGAGGGTGCAATAATTCCAGAATTAGCCAAGAGACTATCACTCATAGTTGTCTTTCCGTGATCAACGTGTGCAATAACACCAAAATTACGAATATTCTTTTTATTTTTAATAATTTTCATAACCTCTGTAGTTGACTTGAATTTGGCCATTAAACAGAAAATCAGACGAGCATTATATAATGTATCTGATATTTAGGCGTAAAATCATATAATTAATTTTTCAATATTTGACATAGATTATTTTAAAATAAAATGACAACCACATAACATCAAAAAATGATCGAATGGGTCAAATTTTGAGCGCCTACATGATTTTGATTTTTATTACGATTGTTTAGTAAACAAGTATGGAAATTTCCGTTGGTCATACACCAGATTCTGATGACGCATTCATGTTTTATGGAATGTTTACAGGAAAAGTACCATCACCAGAATTTACAGTAAATCATGTAATTGAAGATATAGAAAAATTAAACCTAAAAGCAACTAATCCAGAATTAGACGTTACAGCAGTTTCAGTTCATGCTTGTGCATACATTCCAGGTTACACTATTTTGAGAAGTGGAGGAAGCTTTGGAATTAATTATGGCCCAATAGTTACAGCAAAAAAACAAATGACAATTGAAGAATTAAAAAAGTGTAAAATAGCAATTCCAGGTAAAATGACATCGGCATTCTTGTTACTTCAATTAATGATTGGTAAGTTTGATTATGTTGAAATGAATTTTAGTGATATTCCAAAAGCTGTTGAATCAGGAGAAGTTGATGTGGGCTTAGTAATTCATGAAACTCAATTATCATATGAACAAGAAGGAAATGTTAAAATTTTAGACGTCGGTGAGTGGTGGGATAAAACAACAAACGGATTACCGGTGCCATTGGGAATTAACGTCATGAAGACAGAATTAGGCATGGAAACAATTGTAAAGTTTGATAAATATTTACAATCATCAATTGAATTTGGAATAAATAATTTTGATGATGCACTAGAATATGCAATGCAATATTCCAGAGGTAAAGAAAGAGGTTTGATTGAAAAGTTTGTAAAAATGTATGTAAATCAAGTTACAGTTAACATGGGAGATCCCGGAGAGCAAGCAATTAGAAAATTATTTGAAATGGCAAAAGAGAAAGGGTTAGTTCCAGATTTTGAAATCAGTATAGCCACCAAGTAATTATAGAACTGAAAAAATAATCATACCATGTCAGATACACTTGATGGAGACGGAATTGGAGGAGCAGTTTTAGAAATTTTAACAGGAAATGCATTTAGATTACTTGTAAGCCACACCAGAAAAGACAATGTTGGAGATTATGGAAAAACTGAAAAAATAATTATGGGTTTAATTAAAGATTCAGAAGAAGGGCAAAGACCAGAACAAACTAGAGAAGATTTAGAACGAGCACTAAAAGGAAAATTTGTTACATGTAAAGTTCAACACAGAGATACAAAAACAGACGCACTTGTCTGCAACGTATTTGTTCAAAGACCACCAGAAGATTCAGTTTAATTTTTTAAATAAATTAAAGGTTAATTTTTTTCATTTTTTTCTTTCCATGTTTTTAAGAAAATATGATGTTGTTCACCAATTGGTGTTAAATTGTAACCAACTTCCCCTTCTTTTTTTATTATGGATGTAACAATTCCCTTCTTAATCATGATAATTAATGTAGGATTATTTTTAAATGGATAACCAGGATTTTTGTTTAAAATTTTAAAATAGTCTTTACCCTTTGTAGTTAATCTAAAAACAATTTTTTGTCTATCCTTAGAATCAACAATAGGCTCTAAAATCCAATCATTGACAAAATCATGCAAAACTAAATCATTATTTGATTTCAAATTAATTTCTTCCACAAAAGTAAAAAAACTATCCAGTATATGAAATTTGAATAAAGATATTTACTTTAAAAAATGTAGATATTTGCTGATGATTATATCAACGGGTTCTATCTGATTTCCTCAAATGTGATGAAAGATACCGCCGAAAAGATGAAGCCTTTTTAATATTAATACAAAGAATTTAAAAAAATAAACTCGAGGTATCTTCAAATATATTGGTTCAAGAAGTAGTGACTGGGTAGACATGACAGATGACGTATGTGATTTTTGTAAAGGCGTAGGCTCAAGTTCAACAAATGTTTGCGTGTATTGTAACGGCACAGGAGAATGGAATCAAGCTGCACAGGCATATGTGAAAAATCATATTTGCCAGTGCATTGTATTAGATAGAAAATTTTGTCCAGTATGTAACAAACCATGTCATCACGATACAAGTCTAAATCCAAAACAAACAATTGATTCAGGTCATGGTGGAATGTCAATGCCTGAAATGATAATGTGATCAAATAAAGAGTAAAAATAAGAAAAGTATTACAAAAAATATCAAATTAATTAAAAAAAATGACAAAATTTTACAATAGTTTAATTACAACATGAATTGAGGAAATTTAGAAAATATGTCATACAATAGAGAAGATAGAGAAATGTTTGACGCAAAATGCGGGGACTGTGGAACGGATTGTCAAGTACCATTCCAACCAAAACAAGACAGACCTGTATATTGCAGAGAATGCTTCCAAAAACATAAACCAGAACCACGAGAAGGTGGTAGATTTGGTGGAAAATCAAATGATAGAGGTTCTAGATTCGGTAACAGAGATGAGAGACCACGAGAAATGTTTGACGCAAAATGCGGAGACTGTGGAAACGATACTCAAGTACCATTTAGACCAAAAGAAGACAGACCTGTATACTGCAGAGAATGCTTCCAAAATCACAGATAACATAACAAATTATTTTGAGAAAAATACTCGGAAATTTGTAACTTTTATTTAATTCACTATTTACAAATTCATGCAAATTTTAATAAAAAAGCAGGTAGAGAATTATAAAAATAAATTCCCTAATATGTGATGAAATTTAATTAATTTTAACAATGGTACTAGTAAATAAAAAAATGTTAACGGGAGGAATGCTAATGATAATTGTTGGGCTAGTACTCACAATAAACATCAATGACGCAGTGCCAGTAGGTCAAGCAGGTATGACAGAAGAAGAAGTAATTGATTTACTAATGGCAGAACAGGAAAATGAAGATTATAACACATTAGCAGGTATTTTGTTTGGACTTGGATTTTTACTAGTATTGATTAGTTTTGGGGCAAGAAAAAAGAAAGGTAAACCAACAAAGCAAGTAGAAAAAAAAGCAGAATAATTAAAACATTTTAATCTTAAATTATTCTAAAAAATATAATGATTCAAGCAGAAATTAGCATATATCCAATGGCGACAAGAACTACCAGTGCAAGTTTTTACATTGCAAAGGCAATTGAATCAATCAAAAAAATAGAGAACTTGAGATATGAAATTAATGCTATGGGGACTATTTTGGAATCAGATGATATGGATACAATCAACAAAGCAACAAAAGAGATGATTGAGACAGTGCATAATTTAGGAATAAACAGAGCAGAAATAATAATAAAAATAGATTCAAGAAAAGATAAGCAAGTTAGAATGGAGGAAAAAGTAGAAGCAATTAAAAAACAAATGGGTTAAAATTAACCCGTATTGGTAAGTTATACTCTTGGTCTCTTATGCTCATGTTCAAAGTAAATGACGTGAGTAGAGAATCAACAACCGAGAACAAATGACTAGAAGATATTTTTTACAGGTCTAACAGCTATGGTTCAAAAACAAATGCTCAATTTGCATTAAGAGTATTGGATATATTTTGCAAAGAGAAGTTAGGATTAGAAGATCCTGACATAGACAAAATGAAATATGAACTTCACAACAATTCTGATGAAGATTTATGACCATGATAACTTTGCCTATGTTTTTCTAATGTATCAAAATCATCAAATTCTTTATCGCATAATTTACATAATTCTTTTTTTTCAGGGCAAATACATCCAATAGTTAAATATCTGCCACACGTTTGGCAAAGTAATTCATTTTTCAAATTATATCTTGTATAATCATTGCCATAATAAGTGGAACATTTTTGATAACGCTTACACTTACTTTAGTAGAGCAATAATAATCCTAAACATGCAATGAACGCATAAGTGATAATTTGTTTTTCTTTATTTGAGCGACTCATGTACTTCATTTGCAACTTCCAAATTGCATTTGTAATCATGTTCTCTTTGCCATATTTTCTCCAAAGTAACATATCGATTTTAGAAATTCCCTTGAAGATTTGATTATTCATAAAAGAATTGAGTTTAATGAAGAACATGATTATCTTATCTTGAATTGTAAATACGATAATTGTCATAAAGATAGTTGCTGAAAATGAAGAAAATTGCCATAGATACTCCATATACCAAGGCTCGTAGGTTTGAGCAGATTGCCAAATATCAAGCATAAACCAAACGGCTTGTGCAAGGTAAAATGATACAACTACAGTAATGAGAAGTGAGTTTAGTAATGGAATTAGCCAGTTAATACCCCCATCTTTTGAGACTTGTTTTGTTGCTTTAACACGACTAAAGTAATTCTCAAAATATCTCTTAATCAATAATTATGATTAACCCTGCACGATCTTAAGTCTTGTTTGATATGTGAAACTAAAACTGTATGAAACTAAAAATAAAATAAAAAATCTATCTGAATATTTTTTCTAAGATAGAATCTTTTTCTTCTTGACTCATTTTTGAAAGATTAGGAATCATAAATTACTTCCATAAAATATTACAAAAGTGATAGGCGTAAAAATAATCTAAAACTAACCAAAGTTGACAAGTTATTGGGTTAAAATTTTTTTAAAATTCCAAAATGAGTATTTCTTTGTGCAGGTGCACGTCCAATTTCTTTTACCATCGTAGCTAATTCTTCAACAGATGAAGTTGTAGGTTTTCCAGCTGCACGATAAATTTCTTCACCAAATGCAGTTCCAACTAAATCACTGCCACCATTAGACAATGCAACTTGGGCTAATTTTTTACCATACGCAACCCAGTATACAGAGATATTGTTTAGAGTATTTGCAAGCATCAATCTAGACAATGCAGTTATTCTTAAATCATAAACTGAAGAGCACTCATTATTCACCAAATGATCTTTTTCCAACTGAGTGTTATCTAAACTAAATTTCAAAGGAATTAAAGTTATGAATCCATTTGTCTTTTTTTGTAGTTCGCGAATTTTTATTAAATGATCAACGATGTGTTCAGGTTTTTCAATATGACCATACAGCATAGTGACATTACTTTTAATGTCCATGTTGTGGGCCTCTTCAATAACATCAAGCCATTGTTGACCAGTACATTTACCTCGTACAATTTTTCCACGAACATCAGGGTGAAATAATTCTGCTCCCCCACCAGGCATAGAATCCAATCCAGCATCTTTTAAACGAGATAAAATCTCCTTGGTAGAAATTTTTGTAAGTTTTGATAAGTAGAAAATTTCAGCAGCAGTTAATGCTTTAATATTTAATTCAGGGTGACTTTTTTTGATGGCCCTCATCATATCTTCATAATATTCTAATGGAAGTTTAGGGTGAAAACCACCAACTATGTGTACTTCAGTGGCACCCATTTGTTTTGCAATTCCAACCCGTTGTTCAATTTCTTTTGGAGTTAGGGTGTATGCATCCTCTTCATCGCCTTTTCTATAGAAAGCACACATTTGGCAACTAGCAGCGCAGACATTTGTATAATTCATGTAATAAGATGCTGCAAAGGTTACGGTGTCACCAACTAGTTTTTTTCTTGTAGAGTCAGCAACTGCACCAAGTAAATGTAAGTTATCATAATTCATTAATTCCATACCGTCTTTGTAAGATAGTTCTTCACCAGCTAGAGCTCGATCTAAGGCTTGAGACTCACCAACAAGTTGTTCTAACATACTCCTAATCGCAATTATTAGGATATATTCCTTGTACTCTTAAGAAATAAGTAACCAGTCAGATACAGAGTATCATGGTACTACCATTAGTAGATGAACATAAACCAAAATGCTACTTGTGTCATGAAGGTTTTGAAGATATTGAAAAACTAAGAGAGCACCAAAATACAAAACATAGTGAGTTCTTTGAATCTAATGAAAAAACAACTACAAGAGAACCCGCACCAGGCGATGTTACAGTATTTTAGATATTTTTTTCTTGTATTGATTTTAAAAGTTCTTGAGCAGTATCCCGAGATATTTGTGCAAGATGATAATGTTTGTCAATAGATAATGCATTTTTAAAATAATCAATGGCTTCGGCTAATTGACCTGATTCAGCTAAAGAAAGTCCTTTGTATGCAAGAGCCATAGGGTGTTTTTTATCAATTTTCAGGGCTGCATCATAGCAAGATATAGCATCAGAGTATTTTTTATCTAAATGAAAAGCAGATCCTTTGTTAATTAAGGCATCAAGATTATTTGAAGATATATTCAGCGCTTCATCGTATGAGCGGATGGCAGATTTTATTCGACCTAAATTTTGTAAAGTAGTGCCTCTATCAATAAGAGCATGAATATTTTTTGAATCTTCTTTTAAAATTAAATCATAAAATAACAGAGCTTCTGAAAAATTTTCGTCATCAATACAATCATTGGCTTGTAGAAATAATTCATCTATTCGACTATTCAATACAAGAGGGAGTATTTTGTCAATAATATAGTGATCCTCAGAGAAATCCAAAGGGGTTTCTTTTTTTAAAATAGAAATTAACTTCTGCATGATAACGATACAAGATATTTTTAATTAAAACCCAAGTGATTTCACTATAACCCATCAAAAAGAACAAAATTACCATTTAATTGTAAAACAGACATAAAAATAACAAAAAAATAAAAGATAAAATATTACCTTTTACTTTATGAGCAATCACTACAACGAGGATCAACACATACAGGATTATGTTTTCCATCTCTTGTAGGAGATTCAGTATCTCTTCTTCTTTCTGTTCTAGTCATGTTTATCATATGACAACATAATTAAAAAAGATATTTCTAAATTACAGGCATGTTAGGATGCAAATTTATCTCGAGGATCAATTTTTAATGAATTATTAAAACAATCCATAGATTCACCATATCGACCTAAACTTCTAAGAGCAGTTCCTTTGTAGTTCCAAAGATCAGGGTTACTTGAATCCAATAAAAGCGCCTGCTCAAAAAAACTAAGTGCTTTATCAAAATCACCAGATTCTAAGAAAAAAACACCTTTCAATACAAGTTCTTTAGTATCAACCATAATTGTCATAAATTTTATTTGTATTAAATTTAAGGTTTAAAAATAAAAATTGAATGAATTTAAACAAATTTACAAGAATTTAGTAAAAATTTAAATAATTTTTCGTCAATATACGGTATGACTTTAGATATCTTAGACAAAAAAATTCTTAAAAATTTAACAGTGGATGCGAGACAATCTGCAAGACAATTAGCATTGAAATTAGAAGTTTCAACAGTTACAATACTATCAAGAATTAAAAAATTGGAAAAAGAAGGAATAATTTTAGGGTATACAGCCATAATAGATCATGAAAAAATAGGATATTCTTTGACAGCTGTTATTGAAATCATGGCTAAAAACGATAAAATTGTAGATATCGACAAAGAAATATCAAAATTTGAAAATGTTTGTGGCGTGTATGACATTACAGGAACTACAGATACCATAATTATAGCAAAATTCAAAGAAAGAAACGAATTAAGCACGTTTGTAAAGGGTTTAGCAGTAATACCAAATGTGGAAAATACAATAACTCATGTAGTTCTAAATACTGCAAAAGAAAATTTCAGGTTAACATAGGAAAAATAAAATGAATCAATTTAAAATTATTGCAATTTTTCTAATAATATTTGGAACAATACAAACAGCATATGCTCAAACAAATGAATTAGTAGTATCAGATGAAGAAAAAATAATTTTATTTACAGCATTTTCAGTTGTAGTAATTTCAATATTTCTATTTTTAGCAAGAGATGTGATTTTAAGAAGAAAAACATCATACGATAAACAAGAACATGAATCAAAAAAAGATAGAACGTATGAAAAATATCATTCCGACTGGGGAGATGATTATGAAGAGATCGGTAAACGAGGAAATAGTAAAGAAGAAAATGAATTTAGAGAAGGCGTAACAAATAACAATTTACCAAATTATTATGAGGTTCTAGGAGTTGAAATTAATGCAACAGCAGAAGAAATAAAGAAAAATTTTAGAGAACTAGCAAAGAAAACGCACCCAGACAAAACAAAAGATGATTCTGAAGAAGAGATGATAAAAATCAATAAGGCATACGAGGTGTTATCAGATAATACATCAAAAGAGAGATACGATAGATATCTAAATAAAGATTAAACTAATTTTAATTCTACAATAATCATGCTAAGTTCAATTGAATTTGGGGTTTGCACACTATTTGTTAAATTACTAAAAATATCAATATTCACAAGTTTTCCATTAGTTTCAATTTGACTAGAAATTTTTAATTTACCAAACTCAGTATTGGGACCAAGCATTTTTTTGGTGAGTAAAGGAATAACGCTAAGATCATCTATCACACCTTTTATTTTGTATGCAAATTTTTCTGAGAAATAAACACCACCGCGAGTTGTTGGTTCATTGACAGGTATAGAAGAATTTACGATAGAAACATCAATCAAAGGAAAAACTCTATCGTTAACAAGAATAGTAAATTTTGGAGAGTGATCTGAAGAATACTGTACAAGATTTTCAAGTAAACTTGAATCCACAGACATTAAAAAAAGGATAAAAAGTAATTGTATTTAATCTTGTGATCAAAAATGTTGAGATTTAGACATCATAGCAGTTTATCATGCATAAAGTCTAGATCATATTTAAAAACCTAATTTGTGATTAAAAAATAATGCAAGAATTTGCAAATGCTCATTCAATGAGAAAAGAAATTCTCAGTTTAATGATAAAGGACGGATTAGAAGATGATTGTTATTTAGAAATGTTAGATTACACTATTGACTTGTTTGAAAGTCAAGGTTTAGGTACAGAATATTATGGATATCACAATATTAATCATGAATTAGAAGTGACATACGTATCACTTTTAGCCATAAATCAAGAAAAAATTCAACTAACTGAAGAAGATAAAAAATATCTATATGTTGCAGCGTTATTTCACGATTTTGATCCACAAAAAAATGTGGATAAACCACATGAAGAAAGTGTTTTAAAATTTATTTCAACAGATAGAAAATTACAAAAATTATTAAATTCTTCAAAAATAGATTTGGAAATAATCAAGGTACTGATTTTACGTACAACATATCCATGGAGTGGGGAAATAAGAAAAAATGCAGAGATAGAAATTGAAAAATGTTTTGAAAGATCAGAGATAACAAAAAACAAACCAGAAGCTCAAAAACACATCATGGAACTTGGATGGTATTTATCAGTAGTAGATAGAATTAGCGGTTATGCGTTAGGGGATTTTACAAAAGCCATGGAAATGGCAAAAATGAATGCACATGCACTTGCATGGAGGCCATCAATAATTGTAAGAACATCTGTGGCGTATTTTGAAGAGTTATTGAATAAAGAAACATCCATGCTAAAAGCAATTCTTAAAGAATTACCAAAAGAGATGAGGAAAAATTTCTTTGACACAGTTTTATCTTTTATGAGAATTAGAGAACAAGAAGTAAGTATCCAAGCAGATTATTTGTATGAAAATCTTAAATTAATTCCAACAATAGAAAATCAATCAATTCAAGAAGATGCAGAGTTTGCACAAACGTTGTACAATATATTTTTAGAATTACCAAAGCCGTTACAATTTGGAAAAGAAAATTTTAAAGAATCAATAAAAAATCCAAAAACAATAATCAACACACTCAGATTAAATAATAACAAAGGGGAGATAGTAGGGTTTGCCAAAGGAGGTCCGCTAGAAACATATCAATTACGTGAAGAGATAAGAGATGAAAATTATGGTTTAAAAAATACTGTATTTTTAGAACCGTTAGCCCTGAAAATGGGGTATTGGGGATTGCGAGGAGGTAGTGAAATGAGACATATGTTCGTAATGCAGGCGCATTCTATGAAATACAAGTACATGACAAGTTTTGCTTTACGTGATGTGATTAGAGCAAGAATAGATAAAGAAGAAGCAGAGTTTGTACAAGTATTTGATCCTGAAAGATGGGATTATTATCGAGTTAAACTTTAAGGAAAAAAATCCACTACGAAAAAAATAGTTATGGAACATAAAAAATAAGATCAGATATTTGCCTATTAGTAAAAAAAGTTCGACAAGATCTCGCTAATAGAACAAAGAGCCTAACTGAATTATGACAATAGGATATTGTGTAAAGTGCAGAGACAAACGAGAAATCGGCAGTCCAGCACCATACACCATGAAAAATGGAAAACCTGCAATCAAAGGCACATGCCCTGCATGCAGTACAGCCATTTTTAGAATTGGTAGAGGATAAAAAATTTATCTCGGCCAATCATCAGCAAGGCCATGCCATAGCGAAAGCAATGGCGATGGATCTTTTTCTATTTCTTGTGTGATTCTATTCTTCAATACAAAAGAAAAATTTTCTAAAGCATCAGATCCACCATCAGCATAAATTTCACCGCCAATTGCAATAATTCTAGCACGATTATCAGAAATATCTGAAGAATCAGGGTTTTGTAGACAAAAAGTCATTAAATCAATTAATTCTTCCTCAAGCATCATATCCATGAAAATTTTAGAGCAGTATTCTTAATGAATCTTTTTTGTAATTAAAGAAAAATAATCCCAAAAGCTTGTGCAACAATTGCAATTACTGTAGCAATTACAATTTTTTTGCCAAGACTTAATTTTTTTAAAGATTGGAAGTTCAGATTGTCAAAAGTTATAAAAAAATTTCATTAATATGTTGTCATCAGGATAATTCTGAAAAACGATTACCTACATAATCCCAATTAACAATATTCCACCAAGCGTCAACATAATCAGGTTTTTTATTTTGATGTTTCAAATAATATGCGTGCTCCCACATGTCTAATCCAAGTAGTGGTGTCCTGTTAAGAGTCCACGGACTATCCTGATTCGGAGTTGTAATAATTTCAATTTTATGGTACAATGCATTAAAAACCAACCAACACCATCCACTACCCTGAATAGAAAGGGCTGTTTCTGAAAATACTTTTTTAAAATTATTAAAGTTATCAAAATAAACATCGATTTGATCTTCCAGCGTTCCCCCAGGAGTTTTATCACCATTTGGAATCAACGTCTCCCAAAATAATCTGTGATTTTCAAATCCACCACCAAAAAAATTGATTGCAGATCTTCCAGATTCAGGAATTGAAGTTAATTCAGATAAAATTGCAGAAATATATTTTGGGTGAGATTCAGCTCTTATTTCAATGAGAGATTTATTCAATCCATCAACATATGACTGATGATGTTTTGTGTGATGTATTTTCATAGTTTCAGCATCAAAAAAGGGTTCCAATTCATCATATTCATAAGATAATTTTGGAAGTTGGTAAAGGACCATGTACTATACAAACATAATCCACATATATTCTTCAAGCTGAAATAAAAATATGAAAAAATTAGGAACAATAGATTTAGAAATACTACATCTTGCAGTTAAAGAAAAAGGTACGTTTAATGAAAATAATTTAGAAAATTCAGAATTAAAAAGACACGGTGTTGGAAAAATATTAGATACACTAGCATCATTAAAAGATAGAAAATTTATTTCATTAAATAAAGACGGGTCATTTTCAATTACAGAATTAGCTCGAGAAATTCTTTGGAGTTCAAACATTCCAACATGGGCAAAGATATTAAGATTATTACAAATAAAATCATGCAATCTAAATCAAATTATAGAAATTATTGGAATGTCAGAAAACGAAATCATTGCAGAGATAGAAAAACTAAGAAAAAATGAATTTTTGTTAATGTCACCTCAGAGACAAGAAAATAAACTGATTAAAATTTATGAAATATTACCAGACGGAATTAATGAAGTAGATAAAACAGAGACAGAAGGATTCAACAAAATAAAATTTGGGGAAATAAAATCAAATGGAGGTATTTTAGAAATTATAGATGAAATTAAAAAAGATGTACAAAAGATATCCAATTCTGAGATTGAAAAAGACAACATTATAAAAAAATTAAATAATTTAAAAAATAAACTTGAAATATAAAAAAATATTAGATATTATTTTAGATGTGAATTTAGAAAATCATGGCAGTGGTTCATGACCTCGCTTGTAGCCACTCCATTTTCTATACTCATAATCAGTTAATGGCATTTCACAACCACATTTACAGAAAGTTTTCATAAAATTATAAGAAATAATAGCATATTTTTAGATTAGGTTTGAAATATACTAAGTAGTCATCAATATTTTTTTAAAAAAAATAAATTAAAAAAGATCGCATTAATTTAAAAAAATTATTTTGAAAGAATTTTATTTTGAATTTGGGCTAAAATCAATGCAGCTTTATCTTTATTTTCATAAGTATCGGCAGTCTCATCTAAAATTGCATCAATTTCATAGCTTTTATCAACTAAAATACTTGCAACGTGATCATCCAAAGTTCCATTTCCAATCAAGTAATATGCAAAAACAGTATTTTTTTGGCCAATTCTGTGAAGTCTATCTTCAGCCTGTCTATGGATTGCAGGGCTCCAATCAAGTTCTGCAAAAATAACATATTTTGCACGAGTTAGATTAATTCCCACATTTCCAGCACGAATACCAGCAATCATTAATTTTGATTCGCCGCTTTGAAACTTGTCAATTTGATCCTGTCGGGTATCGTCAGATTGTCCACCAATAATAGCAACAGGTGAAAACTCTTCAAGACTTTCGTTTAGTAATTTATGAATCACTTTATGGTGGCAAAATACGACCACACTTTCTTCAATCTCCATGATATTTTTTACAAAATTAATTACATGAGGTAATTTTGCAAGACCCGCAATCTGTCTTTCGCTTTGAATCGCCCTATGATATGATGCAGATTTTGAAAATTCTGTTTGCGCTTGTTTTTGTTCAGATTCAAGTTTTTTCCAAATTTTATCAAGCTCTTCAAGGTAAAAGTCAGTATCAGCTGCAATGACTTCTTTGTATCTAACTTTATCCTTGAGTTCTTTTAGTACATCTGATTTTTTTCTACGAAGCATAACATGTTTTTGTAATTCATTTCTAAGTGATGCTCGTTTATTTTCTAAAACAATTGCTTTCC
>Ga0307986_10000823_pt1 | contig 22951 bp, 19 predicted proteins | sample EllFjometageno82_FD_203170 | JGI IMG/M metagenome (GOLD analysis project Ga0307986, IMG submission 203170) | Marine microbial communities from Ellis Fjord, Antarctic Ocean - #82 | ecosystem: Environmental > Aquatic > Marine > Unclassified | place: Southern Ocean | collected 2014-10-09
ACTTTTATTTTAATTAGACAAAATTTTATCTTCATCAATGCACTAAAAACAGCTTGTGGAATGAGCTTCATTTCAATGTTGAGCATGGAAATTTCAATGAATTTAACAGATTATTATTTAACAGGCGGTGCACAACTTACGTATTGGGTGATACCCATTATGTTAACAGTAGGATTTTTAACTCCATGGCCCTATAATTATTGGAGACTTAAAAAATTTGGCCTAGAATGTCATTAAGCTTTTAAGAATTTGGTGCTAAGTCAAAACAAATCAACTAGTATTTAAAATATTTACTAAATATGTAGAAATGAAACTTTCATTTTTACTTTTTTAATAGTTTATCTTTCATGTTTAATTTAAGTTTCTTCAATGTCCTTAAATCATGCCAGCTTTTTTGTCCTCTTCTTAGGTCTCTTTTTTGTTCAGCGATATTTACTTTTTTTTTTAAATCTTTGTGTTTTTCTTTCGTTTTCATTTATTTTGGAAACAGGGTTCTTGAAAGTTTCTTCATAATCTATAATCCTAACATAGAAAATCTTTTAGGTGTTACGTAAGTAATTACCTTTAAAATTTCCATTAAGTTAAAATACAACTGTATAAAATTTAATCTTTAATAGAGAAAAAGTATAATAACAGGTTGTTTAACTTATTCGATTTATTGCATTTAGACTTCTTTGAAAAATTATACAGAGATCAAGAAAATACAAATAAATAAAAATATGGAATGTATTAAAATATTTATTTAGAGTTATAGTTACTACAACTTGAGCAACTCATTTATTGTCTTAAGCCAAGCAAATTTGTGGGGTACCCATCAACAAAATGTTTTTTTATGTTTAAAATTTTACTATCTATTGATAGTTATAGCTGATATAGTTTATTTTTAGATACTGCCAAATAAAGTTAAACTACATTTGTAGGCAAGTATTTTTCGGAAAGTACCCATCTAAAGAGTCTAGTATTCATGTATTAAAACATGAATTACTTTACATACTTGTTATGATTATAAAAGATATTACAGAACAAAAAATTACAAAAACAAGTGCTATTTTACCAACTATAGAAAATAACATTTTTTCAATTAAAGTTAATAAATCAATTGAAATAGTTATTGTGCCCAACCCAGGCGAAAAAAATTCTCATCAAGAGAATGTGGGAATTATATTGGAGGAAAATAAAATTTTAAATATTTTATCAAAACGATATGCAAATGTTTCAATTACAAAAATTAGTACTAAAAAAGATTTAGAAAAATTAGCTAAAAGAAAGCCTGATCTAGTTTTCTCTGGTGTTAAATATTTTAATTTTAATTCCAAAAAAATATGGCTAAATGATTATTTAGAAAAATACGATATTCCTTATATTGCGTCTAGTAAAATAGCATTAGATAATGAAAGTGATAAAAATAAAGCAAAAAAACTTATGCTTAAATCTAATGTTAAAACTGCAGATTTTTTTATAACCACACCAGAAGATCATCAAAATGTTTCATCAATACCTATTTCATTTCCTTTGTTTATTAAGCCAATTAAAGGTGGTGATAGTAGAGGCATAGATGCAAATTCAATTGTTTATAATTTTTCAAGTTTTAAAGAAAAAGTTTTAGATATAAAGAAAAAATATAATCTTTCATCGCTTGTAGAAACATACTTACCGGGGAAAGAATACAGTGTGGGTATTTTTCAAAATAGCATAAATAAAAACTTAATTGCTATGCCCATAGAAATTATTGTAAGAAAAAATATAAATGGGCATTGTATTCTTGATTTTGATGTTAAAAAAAATGATAAAGAAACAGTAATTGCGGTTACCGATATTAAAATCTTTAACAAACTTTCTAAATTAGCAAAGAGTTCTTTTAAAGCATTAGGAGGAAAATCCTTAGGAAGAATAGATATTAAGATGGACCATCTTGGTAACCCTCATTTTATGGAAGCTAATCTTATGCCAGGTCTTAGAAAAGGATATTTTTACAGATCATGTGTATTAAATCTCGATATGAATTATGATGATATGATTTTTAGTATTGCTAATACAGGTTTGTCTTCACATTAAATATTTTTACTCACTGGGATCCTAGTTAAAAAAATTTAGATACGATTGAAGTCAAGCTACATCTCATGAAAACTTAAGTAATTTTAACTATTTTTTTAATTTATTTTAAAAATTTATTTAAATCAGGCTTAAAATAATTAGGTCCTTTCATAACTTTTCCATTTTCATTATAAATAGGTTTTCCATCAGAACCTAGCTTGCTCATATTAGATTTTTGAACTTCATCAAAACAATTATCTAAATCAATGCCAAAAGCATGACCAGCACCATAAGTAACATATAGAATATCTGTAAGTGCGTCTGCCACTTCTTTTAAATCTCTTTCTTTAATTGCTTGATTTAATTCGTCTAGTTCTTCTCTGATAAGTTCGTATCTTAGCTGAACTATCTTTTCATTAGGAAATTCAGCTTTATCTTTGATTTCTTGCCCAAAGATTTGCATAAATTTTTTAACACCTCGAAAATTACTCATATTTATTCCTTATCATGTTTGATTTGTTTTGACTGAAGATATATTATAACTTTAATTCATTAATGAAATATAGAATAGAATTCGACAGTATAGGCAAAATTAAAGTAGATGGTGATAAGTATTGGGGTGCATCTACCGAAAGATCAAAAAAATATTTTAATATTGGTGATTTCCTAGTTAGACCGATTGTTATTCATTCAATAGCTATTATAAAAAAAGCAGCGGCAATTGTTAATTCTAAAAATAAAGATTTAGATAAAAAAATAAGCAAATATATTGTCAAAGCTTCTGAGGAGGTAGCTCGCGGTAAGCTTGATTCTCATTTTCCTTTAAAGGTTTGGCAAACTGGTTCGGGCACTCAGACGAATATGAATGTTAATGAGGTAATAGCCAATAGAGCTATTCAAATGATGAAAGGTAAATTAGGTAGTAAAAAACCTGTTCATCCAAATGATCATGTAAATAAATCTCAATCAACAAATGATGTATTTCCTTCTGCCATGCATTTAGCTATTGCAATCAAAACAAAAGATAAACTGCTACCATCTCTCAAAATATTAGAGAGAGAATTAGGAAAAAAAGTTAAAGAATTTAATAAAATTGTAAAATTGGGAAGAACTCATTTACAAGATGCGACGCCGTTAACTTTGGGCCAAGAATTTTCTGGTTATCAATTTCAACTGAAGGAATCTATTAAAAGAATTGAAAGAGCTTTAGAAGAAATTTATTATTTAGCACAAGGTGGTACAGCCGTAGGAACAGGGCTTAATACAAGAAAAAACTTTGATAAACAAATAATTAGAGAAATTAGTAAAATTACAAAACTTCCTTTTAAAGTTTCACCAAATAAATTTGCAGCATTAGCTACACACGACCCAATTGTAAATTTTTCTGGGACATTGAATACTGCGGCTGTGAGCTTAATGAAAATTGCAAATGATATTAGATTTTTAGGTTCTGGGCCTAGAGCAGGATATGGAGAATTAATTTTACCTTCTAATGAACCAGGTTCCTCAATAATGCCAGGGAAAATAAATCCAACTCAATCTGAGGCTGTTACAATGGTTTGTGTGAAAGTAATCGGAAATCATAACGGGATTACTATTGCAGGATCTCATGGGCACTTTGAGCTAAATGTTTTCAAACCATTAATTATTCATAATATTTTGCAATCTATTGAAATCATGTCTGACTCTGCAAAAACTTTTGCTCTTTATTGTATTAAAGGAATAAAAGCAGATAAAAAAAGGATTAAATATTTGTTAGACAATTCTTTAATGCTCGTAACTGCTCTTGCACCAAAAATTGGATATGATGAGGCTGCGAAAATTGCAAAAGATGCACACCGAAATGGATCAACACTTAAAGAGGAAGTAGTGAAGTCGGGTACCCTCAGCGAAAAGGAATATGACAGGATAATGGATCCTATGCTGATGACTAGACCTAAATAGTTTAATTAACAAAGCTATTAAAATATTTATTTAATTTTAGTTCATCAAAAATATTATTTATTGAATTAAGTATTACCTCATCTATAAATTGTTTTTCATATTTTTTGATTTCTTTTTCTGTAAAAAAATTATCATCCAAAGATATTTTTTCAAAAAAAACTTTAGAAGATGATGGAACAAAAAAACCTGATATATTCAACTTTTTAGAAGAAGCTTTTTTATACTGAACTATTTTAATTAAATTAAATTGAATTTTTCCTTTACTACCTAAATCAGAAATTTTTGCGTCAAAAAATATGTTTTTATTTTTACCGACTTTAAAATTTTTTAAAAAAATTTCACCATTTTCAAACTTCATATTACCCACAAAATTAGATGTAAAATTGAAAGATCCATTAATTTTTTTTATAAACTCTAAGTCTTTAGTTTCATTTGAAAAGTATTTCTGTTGAATTACAGGAAATAATTTTTGTATTTTAAAAATTTTAGGTTCAAAATTAAATTCTAATAAAAAGCTTGGTTTAAAATATACGTTTCCCTCAAAAGAAGAGTTTATTAATTTATTTCTGATAAAGCCTTTATTTATTTTTATATTCTCATCTTTAATAAAATTAAATTGAAATAAATTATTAAATATTTCAAAATTAATCAATCCTTTGATAGGTCCAAAATTATTTTTTCTATTTTCAAAAGAAATATCACTTATTATATCAAGCTCAGGAATTTTAAATATTATATTATTCTTGTCTTTTTTTTTGACGTCTAATGAAAAAAATATTTTGTGATTTAAAAAAATTCCTCCTAGAATTAATTTTTTTTGTTTTTTATAAAGATTTACATTTATAAAACTATTCTTAATTTCAAAGATATATTTATTATTTTGAACTACAATAAGTTTATTTTTTTTAAATTCAATTTTTTTATTATTTTCTTTTATATATTTAAATAATTTATTGGTATTCTTAATATCAATTTTAGATGAACCACCTTTTATTAGTAGTCTATTATAATAAAATTTTTTATAATTTAAAATATTTGCTGTATTAAGAATTATATTGATTTCACTTTCATCAACTTTTATTATTCCTTCATTTATACTAAAATTACTCCCAGATATTCTAAGTCGTGGTGTCGGAAATATTTTGTAATTAATTTTTGAAATATTTTGAATTTCTATATCGTTATTCTGTTTCAAATTTTTTACTAACAATTTATTGGAGTAATTAAATAATTTTGGTACAGAAAAATAGATACTTAGAGTAATAACAAAAAGTATAAATACGTATAAAATTTTTTTTAAAATATTTTTTTTTTTAGAAGTAATATTTAAAATACTCAATTTTTTAATCATTTATATTGCCTAAATAAGTAGTATATAGTTCTTCAATACAATTATGGATTCTATAAATAAATTAATAGAAGATTTAAACAAGGAACAAAAAGAAGCTGTGTTAAGCACGGAAGGGCCAAATTTAATAGTTGCTGGAGCAGGCTCAGGGAAAACAAGAGTTTTAACCACAAGACTAGCACACATCATTAATTCAAAAAAAGCATGGCCTAATCAAATTCTTTGCGTAACATTTACTAATAAAGCAGCTAAAGAAATGCAGAGTAGAGTTCTTAATTACGTAAGTGAAAAATCTACAGCAGTTCCATGGCTTGGAACCTTCCACTCCATAAGTGTTAAATTTTTAAGGAGGCATGCTGAGGCTATAGGTCTTAAAGGCAATTTTACTATTCTAGATACAGACGACCAAAAAAAAATAGTTAGAAATATTTGTAAAGCAGAGGATGTAGATGCTAAAAAAATTACGCCTCAATTTATTCTTTCGTTTATAGATAAGTGGAAAAATAAAGGCTTGTTACCTGAGGATATAAAAGAAGATGAATTTACGGGATTAGAAAAATCAATTTTTAAAGTTTATAAAGTTTATCAATCTAAGATTAGAGATTTAAATGCTTGTGATTTTGGTGATCTTATTTTGTATTGTGTAAAATTGTTTGAAAATAATAGTGATATTAAAAAGATTTATAATAATAATTTCAAATACATTTTAGTCGATGAGTTTCAAGATACTAATTTTATTCAAAATAAATGGTTAAATCTTTTGGTTAACGAAAATCAAAATATTTGTTGTGTTGGTGATGATGATCAATCTATCTACAGTTGGAGAGGAGCAGAAATTAAAAATTTTCTAACTTTTGATACTATATACAAAAACTGTAAAGTTTTTAAACTAGAGCAAAATTATAGATCAACAAAAAATATTTTGGAGACTGCTTCAACATTGATTTCTAACAATAATGGCAGGGTTGAAAAAAAACTTTGGTCGGCAGCGCAAGATGGTGAGAAAGTGAAGCTTAATTGTTATCAAACAGGTCGTGAAGAAGCCGTAGCTATTAGTGATATTGCGGAAAATAAATTAAAAAAAAAATATTCTTTAAATAATGTTGCTATTTTAGTTAGAGCTATTTACCAAACACGAGAATTTGAAGAAAGATTTTTGAAAGTAGGATTGGGCTATAGAGTTTTAGGAGGAACAAGGTTTTATGAAAGAGCTGAGATCAAAGATGCTGTTGCTTACTTAAGAATAATAAATCAAAAATATGATGATCTGGCTTTAGAAAGGGTAATTGAAAACCCTCGAAAAGGTGTGGGTGAAAGTACTCTCAATCAGCTTCATAGTTTTGGTAGTAAAAATAAATTATGCCTCGAAGATTCTATTAAAAAAAACTTAGAGACTGATAGTTTAAAACCAAAAATGAAAATGAACTTATCACTATTAACAAAAATGATTGATAAATGGAGAGTTGATTCTAAAACTAATAAACATTATGACCTTTTAAAAATTGTACTTGATGAATCTGGTTACTCTGAGATGCTTAAAAATAAAAAGGATTTAGAAAATGAGAATAGACTTGAAAATATAAAAGAATTACTTAGAGCCATGCATGACTATGATAATTTACAATCTTTTTTGGAGCATGTTGCACTTGCAACTTCAATAGATAAAGAATGGCAGGGTGAGAAGATTAACTTGATGACTATGCATGCTGCAAAAGGTTTAGAGTTTGATGTAGTTTTTTTACCTGGTTGGGAAGAAGGATTATTTCCTCATCAAAAAGCATTGGAAGAAAAGGGAGATTCAGCCTTAGAAGAAGAAAGAAGGTTAGCATATGTGGGTATTACAAGGGCTAAGAAAGAAGCTTACTTGTCATTTGCTATGAAAAGGTCTTACCATGGAGAGTGGATGGACGCTTTACCTTCAAGGTTTGTGAATGAAATGCCAGATGAAAATGTTGAAAAAAATGAGATAGAAAGTGCGTCAGAATTTAAAAGTGACTTCGAATTTAATCAAGATAATAATATTGATTTTGATGATGAATATAAAAGTCCTGGTTGGGAGAGATATAAAAAAAACAAATTACTAAAATGGAAAAAATAAAAAGATTACAAAAACTCTTAAAAAAATTTGATATTGATGGTTATATTGTGCCAAAAAATAATAATTTCTTTGGGGAATACGTTCCATCTTCTGAAGATAATTTAAAATATATTTCTAACTTCACAGGTTCGGCAGGTTTTGCAGTAATTTTAAAAAATAAAAATTATTTGTTTGTCGATGGTAGATACACAATTCAAGCGAATATGCAGTGTGGAAAGTACTATAAAATTTTTACTATTCCTAAAGATTACCCTTTCAATATTTTTAAAAATTTAAATTTAGGTTTTGATCCAAAACTACACACAGATAGTTCATTAAATAGATTGTTTGGAAATACTTCTATAAAGCTAAGCGCAATTAGTGAAAATTTAATTGATTTACTGTGGAAAAGAAAAAAAAATATAAATACAAAACCTTTTTTTTTAATCAAAGATAAAGATGCAGGAGTAAAATTAGAAAATAAACTTACTGACTTAATAAAATTAGTTAAAAAAAATAAAGTAGATTTCTTGTTTACGACAGCTTCTGAAAATGTTGCTTGGTTATTAAATATACGAGGAACTGATACTGATTATTCACCTCTCCCTAACTCGCATACACTTATAGACAAAAGTGGTAAAGTTTATCTATTTTGTGATTTAAAAAAAATAAGCAATTCTATAAAAGTAAGATTTAAAAAAAATGTAAAAATTCTTAATTTTAATTTATTACCCAATTTTTTTTCAAACTTAAAAAACAAAAGAATTTTAATTGATTCAATAAGTTGTTCAATTTTTTATAGATTAATAATTAAAAAAAATAATTCAATTTTAGCAAAACAAGATCCTATTTATCTTTTAAAATCTATAAAAAATAAAGTTGAAATTAATAATTCTATAACATCACACATCTATGATGGTGCTGCTTTAACTAAATTTATTTTTTGGTTAAAAAATAATTTCAAAACAAAAAAAATTAGTGAAATATCAGCACAAGAAAAATTATTAGAATTTAGGAAAAAAAATAAAACTTTTAAGTCTTTAAGTTTTCCAACCATTTCAGGCTCTGGTCCAAATAGCGCAATTATTCATTATAAGGCAGACAAAATAAGTAATCGTTTATTAAGTAAAGGAGATATCTATCTGGTAGATTCTGGTGGGCAATATTCTTATGGAACTACCGATGTTACAAGAACCTTATCACTTGATGTTCAGAGTAAAAAAATTAAAGAAATATTTACACGTGTTCTTAAAGGACATATTGCAGTAGCTTCTTATAAACTTAATGAAAATTCATGCGGAGATAAAATAGATTTAGTAGCAAGAAAATATTTAAAGGATATAAATTTAGACTATCCTCATGGTACGGGCCATGGTGTCGGTTATTTTTTAAATGTTCATGAGGGTCCTCAAGCTATATCCAGAGGTAATAAAGTTAAGTTTAAAGAAGGTATGATAACTTCAAATGAACCTGGCTTTTATAAAAAAAATAGTTTTGGCATTAGGATTGAAAATTTAATTTATGTAAAAAAAAATAATGAAAAATTGAAATTTATAGATTTAACTTTAGTGCCTATAGACAAAACACTTATTGAAAAAAAACTTTTAACTTCTTTGGAAAAAAATTGGCTTAATAAATACCATGTAAGAGTTTTTGATTGTTTGAAAAAATTTATGAATAATTTTGAATTAGAACAGCTTAAACAGGCTTGTTCAAATATTTAAGAATATATACCACTCTTCCTCGGAAATAACTTCTATACCTATCTCCTTGGCTTTTTCTATCTTTGATTTTGTAGGCTTGCTATTACCCGCAACTAAAATATTTAATTTTTTTGATAATGTGCCTAATACTTTGCCCCCTTTTTCTTCAACTAAGGATTTTGCTTCTGATCTACTAATCTTTTCAAATCCTCCTGTAAACATGATGGTTTTTCCACTTAATATGCCATCTCTATTAAGTGTTCTAAAATTTTCTATTTTTAAATCTTTAATTAAAGAAGATGTTATTTCGTTATTTTTACTGTTTGAAAAAAATTCCTTTAGAGAATTTAGTTGTGCTGAACCTATACCGTCTAGCTCGGCAATATTTAGTAATATTTTTTTTTGTTTGGCGGAGTCAAAAAGTTCAGTAAATTTACTTATAGTTATAAAGAAATTCCCAAGCAATTTTGCATTTTCTTGTCCTATATGTCTTATGCCTAATGAATAAATAAATTTATCTAATAAAATATTAGAGGATTGATTGATTGCATTTTTTAAATTATTAACCGAAAGATCTCCCCAGCCCTCTAGTTTTACTATTTTTTTATAATCTAAATTAAAAATATTTGAAGGAGTTTTAATTAATTTTAGTTCCCAAAATTGATCTATAACTTTTTTCCCTAAACCATCTATGTTAAAAGCATCTTTAGATACAAAGTGTTTTAATTTTTCTTTAGCTATGTGCTGACACTGATAACCTCTATCTGGACATCTTCTGACGGCGTCTATTTTTTTAGTAATTGAATTAACTTCTTTTATTGTCTCAAAACCACACAGACATTTTGATGGAAAAATAAATTTTTTTAAATTTTTTTCTCTTTTATTCAAATCCACATACACAACTTGTGGAATTACATCACCTGCTCTTTGAATTGCAACATAGTCTCCAACCCTGATGTCCTTTCTAATTATTTCTTCTTCATTATGAAGAGTAGCATTAGAAACTACAACACCGCCGACGGTTACTGGTTCGACTTTTGCAACTGGCGTTAGAGCGCCTGTTCTCCCTACTTGTATTATGATATCGTTAATTCTAGTCATCGCTTTTACTGAAGAAAATTTGTAGGCGATAGCCCACCTAGGTGAGTTTGAGGTATTACCTAATCTAAATTGTAAAGGAAGATCGTCAATTTTTACAACCAAGCCATCAATATCATAATCTAAATCTGATCTAATCTTCTCTATTTTACTGTGCTGATTTTCAATATCAGTAATATTTTTTGCTAAGAAATTATGTGAATTTGTTTTAAAACCCCATTCACTAATTTTTTTTAAAAAGTCTGATTGTCTATTAAAAAATATTGGAGTAATTACACCAAATCCATAAGCATAAAATTGTAACGGAATTTTTTTGGTAATTAAAGGATTTTTTTGTCTTAGAGACCCACCAGCTGCATTTCTAGGATTGGCAAATTTATTCTGTATTTTTTTAAAATCTTTTTTTCCGATATAAACTTCACCTCTAATCTCTATAATATCTGGAATATTTTTTCCTTTAAGTATTTTTGGAATTTGTTTGATTGTTTTAAGATTTTCAAGGATATCTTCACCGGTTTCACCATCTCCTCTAGATAGTCCTCTGATTAATAATCCATTTTTATAAGTTAATGAGGCTGAGATTCCATCTATTTTTGGTTCTAATGAGAATAATAGATTTAAATTTTTATTATTTAGGTAGTTATTAATTTTTTTGACAAAATCTTCGATATCACTTTTATTAAATGCATTTGCTAATGAAAGCATAGGTTTTGCATGTTTTATTTTTTTAAACTTTGAAGATGGCCTAAAACCTACTTTATTACTTATTGATTCATATTTTTTTAAAAATGAGTTACTTTTTTCTAAGTCAATGACTTCATTTTTGAGCTCATCATATAGTTGGTCGGAAACAACTGGAGAGTCTTTATCGTAGTAAAGTTTATTGTACTTTTCTATTAATTTAATTTTTTTAAGATAATTATTGTTTATATTGTCTTCTTTTTTGGACATTTAATTTATTTAAGTATTTTTTTAATAGTTCTTTTTATTAATCCTATGTCTGTTTTTATTTTAGATTTTTTTATTTTATAGGATTTATTTAACACTTTGTAGGATCGAGCATACCATTCACTTGAATTATAATTATACCCCAATATAATTGCGGCAGCTTTCGCTTCTTCTATTAAGCCAACTCTATAATACACCTCTACTAGTCTATGTAGCGCTTCTTCTATAAATATAGTTTCATCGTATTCTTCGACAATTATTTTTAATCTGTTAATAGCTGGTATCCACTTTTGCGTTTTAATATAATATTTTGCAACATACATTTCTTTTGCTGCAAGTTGATTGTTAATCAAGTCTACTTTAAATTTTAAATCTAACGCATATTCTGTTTCGGGATAGTTTTTTATAAAAAATTTTATCTTTTCTTTTGAAAGTAAAAGTGGATTAATGTCTTTTTTTTCATCTAAAATTTGTTCATACAAAATAATAGCAATCAAATAATGGGCATACGCTATATTTTTATCTGCTGGGTACTGATTAATATATCTATCTAAACCAGCTCTTGCCTCAGGGTAAAAATTTATTAAATACAGGCAGTAACTTGACATTAGTGAAGCTTTAGCTGAAAAATCAATTTTAGGTAAAATAGGTTCTGCTTCAGCAAATTTTTTAGACGCAAAAAAATATTGCCCTAAGTTCATTGCTTCAACGGCCTCTCTATAAGTTTCAAAAGATTTTGCTTTGTCAGGTGGAATATTAGTCTCTGGTTCTTTTTTAGAACAGGACAAGGTTAGAAAAATTATTATTATAGAGTAAATTATTTTTTGATACATCGAATTACTCATATCAAATTAAATTAATTAGGTAAATTTTTAAAATCTCTATGCGTTTACAGCAAGCTTATTTGCTGAAGTTTTAAAATATGTTTTTGTAGATGTAGATTCTTCTAATTCAATAGTGACGTAGTTAGAGCTATCTTTTAATAAAGCTCTAAGGAATGAATTGCTTAAACTATGTCCACCTTGAATGCATTTTACCTTACCTAAAATTCTATGACCGGATAATAAAAAATCGCCAGCTAAGTCTAAAATTTTATGGTTAACAAATTCTTTATCGTTTCTAAGCCCCTCAACATTTAAAATATTATTATTTTTAACAACTACTGCGTTTTCTAAGGATCCACCTTTTGCTAGACCAATTTTTTTAATTTTTTCTATATCTTCAAACAAACAAAATGTTCTAGAAGAATATACATCGGCTAGATCTTTCTCAGAGAAGTTAATTTGATTTCTTTGTTTGCCAATCACTTTATTGTCATAAACTAATTGAAAATCTACTTTTAAAGCTTCTGAATCTGGTTCTATTGAAAGAAATTTTTCATTTTCATTAAATTCGAATTTTTTAGTAATTTTTAAATATTTTATTTTAGCTTTTAAGTTTTTTATCCCAATTTGATTAATGGTTTCTACAAACTCTTTGGAAGATCCATCCATTATTGGAACTTCTGAATTATTAATTTCTATTAGAGCGTTATCTATGCCAGTAATATAAAGAGCTGCAAGCAAGTGCTCAACGGTTGATATTTTTACATTGAAATTGTTTTGAAGAGTGGTGCAAAGCTTAGCAGAGTGTACGTTATCAAACTTAGCTCTAACTAAGTTATTTTGAGCAAGATCTGTTCTTTTAAAAACTATTCCGTGATTTTCTGCTGCAGGAAGTATTTTAACCTCGGTATTTAATCCACTGTGCAATCCTATACCTTTAAATGAAGCTTGTTCTGAGATTGTTTTTTGGAATATTTCTAGCATGAATTATTTATACAAAACTAAATAACCGTATCAAAAACAAATAATGTTTCAGAAAAATACGATTTAGTTAGCTGAATAATTTTGAAAAAAAGAGAGATATGAGTGATTTTTTTGATTGTATAACTGGTATGGCTTCCTTCTCCCAGCCTTTGTCAATCAACTCGGCTGCACCTTTAAGACTAAACAATAAGTTTATATCTTGATCTTTGCTAAAAATAAATTTTGGATTAATAAATTTATTATTTTCTAAGGAAAATTTAATATTTGCAAAATATTCAGCTTTATCTATGATTATATAAATAAGATTATTATTTTTTCTAAAATAATCTAAATTAGAATTTTTTTCATAACAAATTTCAATAAACTCATCTAAGCGAGCAGTAATAATATCAGAAATTAATTTTACTTTAATTTTTCTATATGGTGAGGCAGAAAAATATTTATTATCTACGTAAGAATCGATATTATTTTCTAAGGCTGATTTTAAATTGAATTCTTTTAGTAAATGTCTAACTTCTTCTAATTTTAGCGAACAGAGCTTAGACACATCTTTGATTATCAAATCTATACCAAAATTAAAATCCTCAATAAAAATAAAAGACTTATTTTTAAATAATGAAATTCTTAGTGTTTCTTTTTCTAAATTAATAACTGAAAAATTTTTTTTTGTTGGATTATTTAATAAAAAATTAATCCCTTCAGTAAAAGGTTTAAGAACAATTCTTTCTACATTTAACCCACAATTACTAAATGCAAGCCTTACGTTTTTTAAAATATTTTTTTTTACTAAAAAAAAAGTCATATTTTGATTATAAAACTCTCCAAACAATCCAATTGGTAAATTTTCTAAATTGTCGCTATCCAATGAAAAACTAGAATTAAAAAGATGAATTAAAGAATGCTTGTCTTCATTCTCTGTTATAGTTTTTTTTATATCATTTAATATATAAGTGATATCTTCTTTGGAAACTTGAGATCCATTTAGTTTTTTATAACCACTTATATTTAAACAGTTTATTTTTTTTGGATTAATAACAACAGAAATATTAGAAAAGAAAAAATTTAAATCTTCTTCAATAGTAGTAATTGTTTTTTTTAATAGTAACGTTAAAAAATTAATATCAGTTATTTTTCCGCTATTAATTCCTTCAGAATTTACATTAATAGTTTTAATTATTTCATAATCTATATTATTTCTAAAACTTACCACAAAAAAAATTATTTTATTGTCGTCAAGATCAATGATTAGATAAGGTTCGTTTCTTTGCATATTATTTTAGAATTAGTTGATTTTTAATTCTGTAATCAAAAATTTTGTATTTAGAAAAACTTGTATCATTTAATATGGTATTAACCTTTAATAATATATCCCGATAATTTTTTTTAGGTAACCTGATAGTTGTTCCGTTCTTAAGTTCAATATCCCATCTGCCTACATCAAAATAATAAAAGGCTTTAATATCATTAATTTGAAAATTTATTTCCTCCAAGTCTTTGAAAAAAATATTAAAATTTTTATGATTACCAAATATTATTGGAAGTTTTTCATAAACATTTAATTTAGAATAGGTGATTTTTTCGCCATTTTTAGTTATATAAAAGAATAATTTACCTTGAATTTCAATGGCAACTGGTTTTTTTTCATACACTAAAATTTTTAAAATATTGGGATAATTTTTCTTTATTTGTATTCCAGATATGAAATCGTACCTATCTATAACTTTAGTAATATTTTTTTCTTTTAAAAAAAGTAAACTAGTATTTATTAAGAAATTTAAGTCTGATTTCAATTTTATTAAATCAACACCCACAGTGTTTTCTATAACAACTTTTTTAATAGGGAAGACAACACTAAAAGAAAAATTTTTTTCATTTAAATTATATGAGGAAAAAATAATAAAAAAAAAAATAAGTAAATATATTTTTTTTTTTTGAATCATCTTTTAATACTTGCGTCATTAATAATATTTCTAACAAGAGCATTAAAAGAAATACCACAATACTTTGCAATTTCAGGGACTAAAGATAGGTCTGTCATGCCAGGTTGTGTGTTGATTTCTAATAAATAAAACTTATTTTTTATAAATTTAAAATCAGATCTTGTAACTCCACTACATTTTAATGCGTCATGGGCTTTTTTAGCAAGTATCAAAACTTCTTTATATTTTTTACTAGTTAAATTTGCTGGCATAAGATGTTGGGTACGTGCTGATTTAGAGTATTTCGCTTGATAATCATAAAATTTTCTTTTTGGTTTTAGTTCTATTGCACCTAAAGGTTTGCCATTAACAACAGCAACTTGAATTTCTTGACCGCCTATAAAATTTTCAATTATTAACGTTTTATATTTTTTAATTAATTCAACTACAGACTTTTTTAAATCATTAAAATCTGTACATATTTTTACTCCAATACTCGATCCTTCATTAGAAGGCTTAATAACCAATGGGTAGATAAGCTTTGATTTAATTATATTTTTTTTTTTTAAAACTTTTTGATAGTTAACTGAATTTAGAGACATATAGTTTGCTGTTCTAATTTTATTTTTTATAAATTCCTTTTTGGAAATTATTTTATCCATAGCATTCATCGAAGATAGTATTCCAGAATGGGTGTATGGAATTTTAAAATACTCAAAATAGCTTTGCACAATGCCATCTTCACCATCTCTTCCATGTAGAGCATTGAAAATTAAATCAACTTTATAATTGTTAATTTCTCGTAAATCTTTTGTTGCTGGATCAAACTTTAAAACATTATATTTTAATTTTTTAATAGCCTTGATGCATGCTTTGCCTGATTTTAAGCTGATTTCTCTTTCACTAGAAGTTCCCCCGTATATTACTAAAATTGTTTTTTTTTTCATCAATAAGTTAATTGTTGTAACCGATTATTTTGATTTCAAGTTCTAGATCAACATTAGTCTTGTTGTATACAGTTTTTTTTACTTTATTAATTAATTCTTCTAAATCTTTAGATGTAGCATTTCCTTTATTAACAAAAAAATTACAATGTTTTTTTGAAATTTCTGCATCACCTACCTTAAAGTTTTCACAATTTGATTCTTTAATTAACTGCCAAGCTTTTTTATTTTCTGTATTTCTAAACGTGCTACCGCAAGTTTTTATTTGACTAGGTTGAGAATTTTTTTTTTTCTCTACCATTTTTTTTTGTTTTTTTTCAACTTCTTCCTTTAAACATACTTTTCCTATTAGTTTAGCGCTAGTAACGATTAAATTGTCATCGAGATTGCTGCCTCGGTAGCTAAATTTAATATCTTTTGCTAAAATTTCTTTTATTTTACCTTGAGTATCGATTGTTTTAATTGAGTAAATTATTTTTGAAATATCATCACCGTAACATCCTGTGTTCATTTTTATGGCTCCTCCAATAGAACCTGGAATGCATGCCAAAAACTCCATTCCAGTTAATGAATTTTCCATTGCAAAGTCAGCAACTTTTTTGTCAGGTGTTGCGGCACCAACATCTATTATATTTTTTGAATCTAAATCTATGTAAGAAAATGATGAACTAAGTTTTATTGTAACCCCCTTAATTCCTCCGTCTCGTATAAGTGTGTTTGAACCGGCCCCTAAGACTATAAATTTTTGCGGTTTAAATTTTTCTAAAAAAATAAGAATATCTTCTATGTTATTTGGTTTAAAAAATATATCTGAACATCCTCCAAGATTAAACCAACTATAATTAGATAGTTTTTCATTAATTAAAATTTGGTTGCCGAATTTTATTTTTAATTCTTCTGCAGTTATCTTCATAGATTATTTTTAAGGTTATACATCCATTTTGAAATAGAGCCAGCACCCATTCCTATAACTATTTCTTCTTTAGTTAAATTTTTTCTAAAATATTTTGTTATATCTAACTCATCTTTAACAATAATTACTTGAGCTTTAGATTCTTTTGAAATTAATTCAGCAAATTTAATTTGATTGTATTTTTTATCTTTAGATTCTCCAGCCGCATAAACTGGACATAAAATTAGTTGATCCGTGTCTTTAAAGCATGATGCAAATTCTGATTTTAATGTTCTTACTCTTGAATATCTATGAGGTTGAAATATTGTAATAATCTTTTTTTTTGGTGTTACTTTTCTCACTGCCTCTAAAACAGATTTTATTTCTGTTGGATGATGTGCGTAGTCATCATAAAATTCTACTTTATTTTTCACAAATACTTTTGTTAATCTTCTTTGAACTCCTGAAAAGTTTTTTAGAGCGTTTTTTATAACTTTTATTTTTAAACCTAAATTTAAACACAAAGCTATAGATGCTGTAGCGTTAAGAACGTTATATTTACCAATTAATTTTAATGATATATTCTTTATATGTAAATTTTTCGGTCCTATATTTTTAACCTTTAAATCAAATTTTGTATAACCAATTGCATATCTAGGATTATAAATTTGATAGTTAGCTTTTTTATTAAATCCATAAGTAAAATAATTTTTTGTTTTAAGTTTTCTCAGTATCTTTGCTATATTGGAATCATCTATACAAAGAAAAGTTTTTCCAATAGGAGGTGTTTTTTCAATAAATATTATAAACGCTTTTATTAAATTATTAAAATTTTTATAAAAATCTAAATGTTCTTTATCTATATTTGTTACAATAGAATAATTAATTGGTATCTTTAAAAAACTACCATCAGACTCGTCTGCTTCTACAACGGCCCATTCACCTTTACCTAATTTGGCGTTATTTTTTATTGAATTAATAACTCCTCCATTGATAATTGTTGGATCTAATTTGGCTGTTGAGGTAATTTTAGCTACAAGAGAAGTAGTGGTTGTCTTACCGTGAGACCCTGTTACAATTATTTTTTTTTTTAAGTCAATTATATTTGCTAACATCTCTATACGATCATAAGAAGGAATTTTTTTTTTTTGGGAGTAAGACAATTCAATGTTGTTATTTTTAATTGCAGAAGACTTAACTACAATTGTTACATTTAAAATATTTTTTTTTGAATGACCTTTTAAAATTTTAATACCTAATTTTTTACAATTTTCTGTGTTTTTGTTTTCACTTAAATCACTTCCTTGAACATTAAAACCCATAGTTTTCATTATCTGTGCTAGACCACTCATGCCTATGCCACCTATACCTATAAAATGTATCACTTCTTGTTTTCCTATTTGTATCTTATCCATTTTTTAAATTCTCAATTACTCTATTAATTATTAAAAAAACTGTTTTATCCGTATAGTTTTTTTCTTTTTCTATCATTTTATTTAATAATTTTTTATCTTTATAAAATGATTTGATCAAAGGAAATAATTTTTCATTAATCTCTGCTTCTTTGACCGTAAGACTGTAACCTTTTTTCTCAAAATAAGTTGCATTTTTATCTTGATGAGAATCAGCCGAATAAGGATAAGGAATACAAATAAAAGGTATGTTACAATTAATCAATTCAGCAGTTACGGACGAGCCTGATCTGGTAATAACTAGTTCAGATTTTGAAAAATATTCTGAAATATTGTTTGTAAAATTAAATAGCTCAAAATCTAAATCTAAATTTTTATATATTTCATCAAGTTTTTTTGTCTGGGATTCAATACATTGTTGAAATATTTTTATTTTAATATTTTCGTTTGAACATTGATTAAATACTTTAGGTAGTAGTTCTCCAAATGATTTTGCTGCTTGGCTACCACCTAAAACTAAAATATTTAAAGTTCCTGTCATAAATTGATTGTTTCTTTTAAAATTTAAAATTTCTTCCCTAATTATATTTCCAGTAACAATTATTTTATGGGCATATTTATTTTTAATTCCAACGAGTTCTTGATACGAAACAAAAACTTTAAAGGCAAACGGAACTAAGTACTTATTGCTTTTACCTATTTGAATATTATTTTCATAAATAATAAATGGTATATTTAATGTTCTGGCAGCTATACAAACAGGAAAGGATGCGTGACCACCCATACCAAATACTACTAAGGGTTTAGCTCTATATAGAATTACTAAAGATTTTATGTAAGAAAGAAAAATTATAAATATTGAAAAAAATGTGTTTATTATATTTTTTTTAAATATAGTTGCAGAATTATTTAAGATTAATTTTATATTTTTGTCTTTATCTAAATATTTTAATCCTCTCTTGTCAGTTATAATTTCTACTGTATAGTCATTTTTAATAAAATTTTTTGCCAGACTATACGCCGGGAAAATATGTCCACCCGTCCCTCCTGTCGCAATTATAATCTTGTCTTTTTTAATATTTTTCATTTAAAATCCTTCTTCTTGTAAAATTCAATATAATTCCAGCTAGAATTGCACTCCCAATCATAGAGGAGCCTCCATAACTTAGGAATGGAAGTGTCATACCAGTTGTTGGTAATAAACTAGTATTTACTCCAATATGAATAAATGTTTGAAAAATTAAAAGAGTGGCAAGCCCTGAAAGTGATAACTTAATGAATTTTTCGTTTTCAAATAGTGAAAACCGAATAATTCTAAATGAAATATATAAGAATATACAAATTAAAAATATTGAAATAATTGATCCAAATTCTTCAGTAATAACAGAAATAATATAATCTGTGTGAGCTTCTGGCACACGATATTTTAGCACCCCTTCTCCCATTCCTTGTCCTGATAGACCACCTTCTCTGATAGCATCAAGAGCGTTGCTAGATTGAAAACGGTCACCCTTTGTTGGGTCAAAAAAAGTTTCAATACGTCTAAAAATATATGAAAACTTAACAGGAAAAGTCAAAAATAATCCTGCTAAAGAAGCAACAGTTATGCCAAAAAGACTAAAGATATATAATAATTTTATTCCTGAAATAAAAACAACAGCCGACCAAGACAAAATTAATAATATAGTTTGACCAACATCTGGCTGATTTAACAAAATAATACATAGTAAAGTTAAAACTAAAAAACTAAAAAAGTAAGAAATGTTAGATGTGTTTAAACTATCCTTAGATAAAATTTTTGCAGTAATAACAATAAAAAAAGGTTTAACAAATTCTATGGGTTGAAATCGAAAAAATAATAAATTTAACCATCGTTTTGATCCCTTTATCTCCACGCCAAAAAATAAAACTAAAATTAATGCAATGATAAAAAGAGGTATTAAGATTTTTTTAAAAAAATTTAATTGAATCAAAGAGATTAAAATCATGAGGAAAATTGCTGATATTGCAAAAATTAGGTGTTTTGAAAAAAAAAAATAATAATCCTTATTTAGTCTCTCACCGGCTAAAGTAGTAGTGGAAGAAAATGAAAAAAAAACACCTAAAATAAATAATAGTAGAAAACTTACAAATATAATTTTGTCTATGTTTCTCCAGTAATTATTTATATTATTTTTAAAGAAATTTTTTGGCATAATCTTTGATTATTTTTTTAAATTGATTTCCTCTATCTACAAAATTATTAAATTGATCGTAAGAAGCGCTTGCTGGACTAAACAAAACAGTAGCAAGGTTGTTTTTGTTTGAGCTTAATTCTTTGAAAACATCTTTAATCGCATTTTTTAAGTTATGAGATATTTTATATTTTATTTTTTTTACTACCTGATTTTTGAAATAAGTTGTTTTTTTACCAATGATAAAAGATTTAATTATATTTGAGCTCACTCCTTGAAGGTTAAATTTATCTCTAATTTTGGGAAGTCCTCCAAAAATCCAAAAAATATTTTTATTATTTTTTAGAGCATGTTTCGTTGAATCAAAACTTGTTGCTTTAGAATCATTTATAAAAGTTACTTTATTTCTTTTTAGAAATACTTCATGTCTATGGGGCAAACCTTTAAAATTATTTACTGCTTTAAGAAAAACTTTTGTCTTAATCTTAAATATTTTAGAAATTTGATATGCAAACAATAAATTTTCTAAATTAGGTTCAGAAATTAAATAATTATTAGTGATTTTTTTTCTAATTATATTGCTTAAAATATCTTTTTTCACAATTTTTAATTTACTTGAATATTTTTTTTTATTAAACGTATCAATAAGTTTTTTATTATTTAATAAAGCAATATCGCTACTATCCTGTTTAGAAAATATTTTAAATTTAGAGTTTTTATAGTTTGTAATTGTTTCATGCCAATCTAAGTGATCGATATTAATATTTAATATAGCTGCAAAATTTGGTTTTATAAATTTTGTGTAAGCTAATTGGAAAGATGATGCTTCTATAATTACTACAGATTTTCTTTTAATATTTAAGCCTAAAATTGGTTTACCAATATTTCCACCTAGTTGTGCATCTGTTCCGTTTGTTTTAAATATATGTTGAATTAATTTACATGCAGTTGATTTACCGTTAGTTCCTGTTATTACTATGGACTTTATGCGGATTTCTTGCATATAAAATAAATCTAGATCTGTAATTATTTTTTTTTTATTTTTAGATAATTTTAATTTAAATTTAGTTTTTTTAATATTAATTCCTGGACTAATTACAATATAATCTACTTCATCTAATGCTTTTTTAAAAAGAATAAATTTTTTTTTATCGTTTTTATTTTTTTTATCATCCCATGTAATAATTTTTTTAATTTTTTTTTTTTTTAAAAATTTAAATGCTGAATTGCCTGACAAACCTAGACCATATACAGCGTATGATCTATCCTTTATTGTTTTTGATATTTTCATTAATTATCGCAACTTTAATGTAGCCAATCCTATTAATGCTAAAATAATTGCTATAATCCAGAATCGTATTACTACGGTTGATTCATGCCAGCCTTTTTTTTCAAAGTGGTGATGGATTGGCGCCATCATAAAAACTCTTTTTCCGGTTAATTTAAAAGATAAAACCTGTATAATAACAGAGGCAGTTTCAAGAACGAATAGTCCTCCGATTATAGCTAAAACTATTTCGTGTTTAACTATAATGGCTACAACCGCTAATGAGCCTCCTAAAGAAAGAGATCCAGTATCACCCATAAATATTTTAGCGGGTGGCGCGTTGTACCAAAGGAATCCTAGACATGAACCAAAAATAGCTCCACAAAATATACTTAGTTCTCCTACATTTTGGACATAAGGAATTTTTAAATACTCAGCAAAAATTGTATTACCAACAACATAACTTATAAGAGTATAAGACAAAGCAACTAACATTACGGGTACAGTTGCAAGGCCATCTAAACCATCGGTTAAATTTACTGCATTAGATGCGCCCACTATAACAAAAAGCGCAAATGGTATAAAAAAAATACCCATTGGAAAAATTAAATTTTTAAAAAAAGGAAAATATAAATTATTTAAAAATTGATGTTCAGAATGCTCGGTGAGTAGATAAATTGCTATTAAACTAATTATTATCTGTCCCAAAAGTTTAAACTTTGAAGTTAAGCCTCTGGAATTTTTATTTTTAATCTTTAGAAGATCATCTATAAAACCCAAAAACCCTAAACCTATAGACACAAAAATTACTGTTAAAATATATATATTTTTTAAATCGGCCCATAAAAAAGTTCCTAAAAAAATGCCAAATATAATAATTAACCCACCCATTGTAGGAGTACCTGATTTTTTAACTATATGATCTATTGGACCATCTTGTCTTATAGGGCCTGATATCTGATTTTTTTTAAATATCTTTATTAAAGGTTCTCCAATTATAAAAACAACTATGAATGATGTGATTACAGAAAGTCCTGTTCTAAATGTTATATATTTGAATACATTTAGAAATGAATAATTTTCTGTAAGTGATGATAAAAAACTATAAAGCATGGTTGTGTCCTGAAATAATTAATTTTGACAGTTTGTTTAAACCTGTAGCATTTGAACCTTTTATCATTAAGTAATCATTTTTCTTGATAATATTTGAAAAAATTTCATCGAAATCATTTAAGCTTTGTAAAATATTTCCTTGTTTAGCCTTATAAGTTTTTTGATAAGTTTTAAAAGCATTTTCCCCATATACAAACAACTTATCAATATCGCTATTATTAATGAAATGTGCTAAATTTTTATGGTAATTATCTGACTTTTTTCCTAGTT
>Ga0307986_10000824_pt1 | contig 22935 bp, 17 predicted proteins | sample EllFjometageno82_FD_203170 | JGI IMG/M metagenome (GOLD analysis project Ga0307986, IMG submission 203170) | Marine microbial communities from Ellis Fjord, Antarctic Ocean - #82 | ecosystem: Environmental > Aquatic > Marine > Unclassified | place: Southern Ocean | collected 2014-10-09
TCCATTGATGTCTAAAGTTGATAGTCAAATAATATTTATAAATAATTCATTAGACTTTAATTCTTGTACTTGGAGTTTAGGTGATGAAAACTATTATTTAGATAGTATTTTATTTAATTATTCTTATGAAAATACTGGTCAATATTTAATTACTCTTTCAGTAATTAATTCTGTTAATTGTATTGATTCATCTAGTGCAATTGTTACTATTTATCCTTCCTATTCTATTTATATACCAAATTCTTTCAGCCCTGATTTTGATTTAATAAATGATAGTTTTTATCCCAAAGGAAGTGGAATTAACTCTTATAAAATTATTATCTTCTCAAGATGGGGAGAGAAAGTTAAAGTCTGTAATAATATACCATGGGATGGTAAAGATTTTCCTTTAGGAGTTTATCCTTATAAAATTGAGATAAATGACTTTAAGAATGAATTGTTAATTTATGACGGCTTAGTAAGATTAATAAAATAAATGGATATTATAATAAGAAAAGGTCTCAAAAAAGATTTGCCAGATGTGCTGAATTTAATCAAAGAATTAGCAGATTATGAAAACTCTTTAGAACAAGTAAATATAAGTTTAGATCAACTTGAAAAAGATGGGTTTGGTTCTCATCCTTATTTCTTTTTTTTAGTAGCAATGAATAAAAATGAAATTATTGGAATGTCTTTTTATCATATTAGATATTCTACATGGAAAGGAAAATTTTTATTTCTTGAAGATTTTGTTGTCAAAGAATCATTTAGAAAACAGGGGATAGGCTCAAAACTTTTTGAAGCAACTATTAATGAAGCTAATCAGAAGAATTTAAATGGCATGTTTTGGCAAGTATTAGATTGGAATACACCAGCAATAAATTTTTATAAAAAATATAAAGCCGATATTTCATCTAATTGGCTTAATGGTAAATTAAATAAAGAACAATTATTATCAATAAAATCTAAAAAAACATGACTTTCATTAACATTCTTTTAATTTTTTCAGGAGTATCTTTTATAATTTATGGTTTATTGACATTTATTTCCAAAGAAATGCAACTAGAAATTGATAGATGGGGATTTAGTAACTATAAGTATTTTTTAGGCTTTGCTCAGCTCTTTGGAGGATTTTCACTTTTACTTGGCCTTAAATGGTCTGTAATTGCTGTTATAGCATCATTTTGTTTGAGTGTAATGATGAGCTCAGCAATCTTTGTAAGAATTAAAATTGGTGATCCTATTTATAGATTTTTGCCAGCTCTAATTTTCTTGATAATTAATATTTACCTTTTTATAACACTTTATTAAATATTTCATCACATTTAGCCGCTAAAATAAAGTCATTTTCATGCAAGCCATTTATTTTATGAGTGAATGTAATTACTTCAATATCTTTAAAATTTATGTGTATATATGGATGATGTCCTTCTTGTTCTGATAAAAAAGCTATTTGTTTGGCAAAATCTACACCTTTTAAATAATCGGTAAATTTAAACACTCTACTTATTTTAATATCATTTAGTACTTTCCAATCCGAATTAATATTAATTAAAAAGTTAGAGATTTCTTTATTATCTAAAGGAGGTATTCCACCTTGACAAGGTATACATGTTTTTTTATTTAGCATTTTTTTTTGTAAAGTTAAGCAAAGACCAGTATTAATATTATAATTTTAAACAGATAATTTAAATTTTTTCCTTTTCTAGTATAAATGAAAATGTTGATCCTATATCTATTGTACTTCTTACATTAATAGTTTGATGATGAGCTTCTACAATATGCTTTACAATAGCTAAACCAAGACCAGTTCCTCCAATCTCTCGAGATCTATTCTTGTCTACTCTATAAAACCTTTCAAAAAGTCTTTCTAAAGCATTTTCACTAATACCTATTCCGTCATCCGCAACTTCAATCAACATTTTATCAGACATATCAAATAGTCTTACTTTTGTATTTCCATTATCTTTGCCGTACTTGATAGAATTACTAATTAAGTTCATAAATACCTGCTGTATTTTATTTTTATCTGCATATAGTATTGCCGAAGTTGCTTCATTATCTAAATGAAGTGAAATATTCATTTTATTTGCTTTCATTTCTAATTGATCAAATACTTCATTAATTAAATCAATTATATTGAAATTCTCAAAATCTAATTCATTTTTATCAGTTTCTAATCTACTTATAACTTCCAAGTCATCAACTATATTGATCATTCTATCCACACTAACATTTGCTCTTTTTAAATATTTTAAATTAACATTTTCATCATTTAAACCGCCATCAATTAATGTTTGAATATATCCTTGGATATTAAATATTGGAGTTTTTAACTCGTGAGAAACATTTCCTATAAATTCTCTTCTGTAATTTTCATCTTTTTGTAAGACAGCTAATTCCTCTTCCTTTTGATCTGCCCATTCTTGAGCTTCTTTATCAGCATTATCTAAGTTCAAATCATTAATATTAGATGTTCCTTTAAATTTATAAATATTCTTATATATAACCTTTATTCTTTGATAGAATTGATATTTAATAATGTAATAAATAGTAATGAAAGAAAATGTAAAAAACAAGAAACTAGATATTATAACGTTTAATAGAGGAAAAAGCAGGTAGCATATTAATGCATAAATGACTAAAATTAAACTTATAAAAACAGAAATTTTAAATGGAGTATTTAATTTCATTATAAATCAAATTTATAACCTATTCCTTTTATAGTTTTGATATGCTGGCTACCAATTTTTTCTCTGATTTTTCTAACATGAACATCAATAGTTCTATCACCGACAATGGTTTCATTCCAAACTTTTGCTATAATTTCTTCTCTAGAAAACACCTTGCCAGGAATGCTCATTAATAGATACAATAGATTAAATTCTTTTCGTGCAAGATAAATTTCTTTTCCTGAATATATAAGGGTATGATTTTCTTTATTAATGTTTATATCTCCAATAGAAATTATTTTACTAGATATTTTTTTTAGTTTTCTTTTTAAAATTGCATTTACTCTACTCACTAAAAGTTTAGGTTTTATAGGTTTTGTAATATAATCATCCGCACCTGCTGAGAATCCAGCAAGTTCTGAGTAATCTTCCCCTCTTGCCGATAAAAAAAGAATTAATACGTCTTCTAATAATGGTACTAGGCGTAATTGTTCACATAATTCAATACCATCCATTTCTGGCATCATCACATCTAACATTATAAGATCTGGCAAATGATTTTTTGCTAATTCAAGTCCTGATTTTCCATTATTAGCTGTTAAGATATTATACCCTTCTTTTTTTAAATTATAAGATAAGAATTCTAAAATATCTTCTTCATCATCAACCATTAAAATTTTAATATCACTATTCATTATATATATTTATAATATTAACAAATGTATGTAATACAAGTATAATTTCAATAAACATTTAATGGATTTAAAATTAATTTAACTAACACTTAACAATTTTTTAATACACTAATTATTATAAAATTTTCTTAAAATTATAAATTTGCATTATATATTAAGAGCAAAATAGTCTTAACAATTTATTAACATTAGCATAACATTTAATTTTCTTTAATACAAATATCATTCTTAAATTTGCATCAATTAAAATATATATTATGTCAACACTAAATACAAAAATTCTAGATTTATCTCCAGCCATTTATCTTGCAATAATGACTGCTGTTTTTGTAATTGCTTTATAGTTCATTAAATAGCAATCTTTTAATTTCATGAAAAATATTTTCAGAGCATTTGGATATCCAGATGTAGTTTGGTTTCCTAAAAGTGAACATAATTTTTTAACTTTTATTTGTCTTTCTTTTATAGCAGTAATGTTTATAACACCTTATCCACAGTATGCTATGTGGGCAGGATTTTTATTTGCAGCATATGCTGCTATAGCTAATGATAGTATTCAAACATTAGGAACTTTTATTGCATCTAATCAAGACAAGAAATGGTGGGTTTTATGGATTTTTGTTGGTGGAATTTTCTTTTTTACAATGTTCTATAGTTGGGTTACACTTGGAGGTGATGTTAGTCATGGAAGACTTACTTCTAAAGGTTTTGAAATTGCACCTACAGAATTTCATTTTTTACAAATAGCTGCTCCTATATTTTTATTAATTCTTACTAGATTAAGAATGCCTGTTTCTACAACTTTTATACTACTTACTTCTTTTGCAGCATCTCCTGCTGCTGTTGGTGGTGTTTTAGCAAAAAGCATGAGTGGTTATATTTTATCTTTTTTAATGGGTTTGATTTTCTTTTTAATAGTTGCAAAAGCATCTAAGAAATATTTCACCGGTAAAGCTCATTTTGGATGGACTATTGCTCAATGGATGACATCTGGAACATTATGGTCTGTTTGGTTAATGCAAGATGCTGCAAACATTGCTGTATATCTTCCAAGAAGTTTACATGTCTTAGAGTTTATTGGGTTTACTTCAGTTGTTGTAATAGGATTAGGATTATTGCTTTATTATAAAGGAGGAAGAATTCAGAAAATTGTTACAGAAAAATCTGTAGTTACAGATGTTAGGTTTGCCACATTAATTGATTTTATATACTGTATTATTCTATTTTATTTTAAACTTCATAGTAAAGTTCCTATGAGTACAACTTGGGTGTTTATCGGCTTACTTGCAGGAAGAGAACTTGGTATGGCAATAATGAATACTGGAGATAACTCAATTTCTAAGGCTATTAAACTTGGATTAAAAGATATGACATATGCTTTAATTGGTTTGATTATATCTATTGCAATTGCAATTGGAGTTAATGATCAATTAACAGTTGCTTCAATGTTTACTACTATTCCAGAGGAATTTGCTGCTGGAGTTGTTAAATTTTTCTCTAAAATTGGATTTTAATACGATGTTTAATTCACTTAATATTTCTTAGCTAAGAATATTAATTTTTACTTTTTTATAAAAAATAAAATATTATGAAATATATATATTTATCACTATTACTAGTATTTTTATCAGTAAATATGTTTAGTCAAGGTATTCCTCACGTAAAAGTATTTAGTAATTTTAATTATGATTTAAATTCTAATGACAATACTAATTACAAAGCTTTTGAAATTAAAAGAGCTTATTTAGGATATAGTCATAATTTATCTGAAGATTTTACTCTTAAAGTCACTTTTGATGTTGGAGAGAATAATTCAGGAAGCACTTACACAGCATTTTTGAAAATTGCTTCTTTAAATTGGAAAAAATCAGAAAAATTAAATATTAATTTTGGGATGATAAGCACTCAAAATTTTAAGTTTATGGAAAATTCTTGGGGCAAACGATATGTATATAAATCTTTTCTAGATCAAAATGAATGGGCAAGTTCAGCTGATTTAGGAGCATCTATAACGTATGCTGTTTCAGATAATTTTTTATTTGATGCTCAATTACTTAATGGAGATGGTTATAAAAATATACAAGATTCCAAAGGCCTTATGAGAGGTTCTGCCGGAGTAACTTACAATATAGAAAATATTTCTATAAGAATCTCGAGAGATATATTGCCTAGGAGTGAATATTTAGAGCAATTTGAATTTCAAAGTATTAATACTTTAGCGTTTAATTATCATTTATCAAATATTAATCTAGGTGGAGAGTATAATATTAGAGAAAATACATTTAATGTTTTAAATAACACTTCTAATGCTTTATCATTATATGGGACTATAGAACTAGGAAATGATATTAATTTTTTTGGAAGATATGATAAATCATTCTCAGAAGATATAAATGAAATTCAGTGGAATATTCTTAATGAAGGAGAGATAACTATAATTGGAGTTGAAAAAATAATGATTGAAAATGTGAAAGTTGCTCTAAATTTTAGGACTTTTAAAAATGCAACTTTAGAAACAGAATTAGAAGCTGATCTAATTAGCTCTATTTTTTTAAATTTTGAATATAAATTCTGATTTTATTAATAATAATATAATCATTATAAAAGAAGAATATTTATTCTTTTTTAATTTTATGTACATTTAACACTATGAAAAAAATACTTTTAGTTTTATTATTGCCAGTGCTATCCTATTCCCAGGATAGTTTAAATATGTCTCTTTTAGGTAGCTATGATTACCCTACAACTCAGGGTAATGATATCTGGGGATGGGTTGATTCAATTTCAAATGAATATGCAATTGTTGGGTTAAGAAACGGCGTATCTGTAGTAGATGTAACAAATCCTACAGCTCCTGTTGAGAAATTCTTTATTGCTGATATTTATTCAATTTGGAGAGATGTCAAAACATGGTCTCATTATGCCTATGTAACAACCGAGTCAGATGCTGGTCTTTTAATAATAGATTTAAATGATATGTCAGGAAATTCATATTGGCACGTAAAAGATTTTTATAATAGTACTGACACTCTTCATTTTGAAGCTGCTCATGATTTATTCATTGATGAAAATGGTATTATTTATATTTTTGGAGCTTCTAATCCAGCAGGTTTTTCTACTCCTGCAAATGGAGCTATTTTCTTAGATCCTACTAATAATCCTATTAATCCCGAATATTTAGGAGAATGGAATGATGAATATATTCATGATGCAATGGTTAGAAATGATACACTCTGGGCTGGTTGTGTTTATGCCGGTAAAGTCTTTGCAGTAGATGTAAGTGATAAGTCAAATCCTATTACTTTAGGCTCAACTACTACACCTGACGCTTTTACTCATAATGCATGGGTTTCTGATGATGGAAATTATGTTTTTACAACTGACGAAAAATCTGGAGCATATATTGCAGCATATGATGTAACAGATATAGCAAATTTTCAAGAGGTTGATAGAATTCAATCTAATCCTGGTAGTAATTCAATACCTCATAATACATTTGTTGATGGTAATTTTTTAATTACTTCTTACTATCGTGATGGAACTACAGTTCATGATATTACATATCCTGATTTTATGGTTCAAGTGGGTTACTATGATTCTTATTCAGGATCTGGAAATGGTTTTGATGGCTGTTGGGGAACATATCCATTTCTTCCCTCAGGGAATATCATCTCTTCAGATATTAATAGTAACAATGGAAATGGTCAATTATTAATTTACGGAAGAAATTTCCAACAAGCTTGTCATATCAATGGAACCGTTTTTGATGATTTTTCTGGTATTACTATTTCTAATACAAATATTGAAATTTTAAATACAAATATTCTTTCATCAACCAACCTTTTAGGAAATTACCAAACAGCTGTTCTTGATTCGGGCTTATATCAAATTGTTTTTAGTGCTTCTGGCTATATTTCTGACACTTTATCTATTAATTTATATAATGGCTCATTAATTACACTTGATGCTTACTTATCGCTTCCATGTGATACTTTTTATTATCTCTTTGAGCCTTCAATATGTGCTAGTGATAGTTTTAATGTAGGGAATAATTATTATAACATTTCAGGTAACTATATGGATACACTAACTAATATATTTGGATGTGATAGTATTATAGAAACTATACTAACTATACTACAAACATCAAATATACAATTAGTAGATACTATTTGTTATGGTGATATCTATTCTGTTGGAAATAATAATTACTCTAGTTCTGGCATATATATTGACACTTTAATGAATGCTTTTTTATGTGATAGTATTATTTCTTTAGACTTATATGTTATCCCATCAATTACAACGGTATTAAATTACACTATATGCATGGGAGATAGTATTTCATCAATTAGTAATACTTATTTTTTCTCAGGCACCTACTATGATACTTTAATGTCTATATTGTTTTGTGATAGTATTGTTATAACCAATTTAACTGTTAATGGATCCCTTACTTACGTAAATGAACAATCTATTTGTACTGGGGAAAGTTATTCTATAGGCTCAAGTAATTATTCAACTCCTGGAATGTATTTTAATATTCTTCAAGATCAAAATGGTTGTGACAGTAATGTTTCTACAGTATTAACAGTGGTACCTAACTCATTTGATTATCAAAATATTACTATTTGCGAAGGTGAAACTTGGGCAGTTGGTTTTAATAATTATTCACAAAATGGGATATATTATGATACTTTATCTTCTAATAATGGATGTGACAGTATTATTACGACTAATCTAAGTATTGAAAATCCTAGTGCTATTGTCTATTTATCTGCTAATACACTTATTGCTAATGTTAGTGGTGGTCAGCCACCTTATTCTTATGAATTGTTTGGTCCGAATAACTTTTATTTTCAAATTAATAGTAATGGAGGAGGAGAAATATTTTTCCCTATTGATAATGGTATTTACTATTTTTATGCAACTGATGATTTAGGATGCATTTCAGATACTATTTATCAACAAATAGACTTTAATTTATCTCTTGAAGAAGAAGAGAGATTTAACTCAGAATTATTAATGATTACTGATTTATTAGGAAGAGAAACTAAATTTAAATTAAACACTCTACAAATGTATATTTATACTAATGGGGTGGTAAAGAGAAAATACTTTTTAAAAGAAAAAAATTAGAATTCGCTTTGACTTTCTTGCTTTAGATCATCATTTTTGATTTTCCCTGATGACTTATTAGATTTGAAATTTAATTTACCAAATGTATATTTAAAGCTGATTCCGATAGATGTGAATAAAACTTTTCTTTCCGAAATTTGATTAAAATTATTTCCTTCTAATTCTGTTTTAAAAATTTTCTGCCCATTTTTTGCAAATGGCTCAATAATTCTTAACCCTAATGAACCTCTCTTGTTTTTAAATTCTTTTTTAATTCCAAAACTCATCATAGAAAAACTAGTTGAAGAACCTTGTAGGGTTTGAGAAGGTGATCTTACAAAAGCAAAACTTTCTGCTTTCCAATCATTTATAAATTTAACAGTAAAACCAAAATTATAATCATAAAGTAAGGCTGATCTATTATTAAATCTATCGTCTTCTGAATTATATGAATATAAATTAAAACCTGTCCTTAGTGTAATATTATCAAGTCTTAATGATCCATAATAATTAAATCCATAATAATTAGCTTCTCCAATATTTTGATATGTAGTTATTGAGGTATCATTTTGTACTCTTAAAAATGATTCAATGATATCCTTAGTGTTTTTAAGGTATATGTAATAACTTCCTTGATATTTCTTGCCAAAACTATTATAACCTAATTCTAACTGTTCTGTTAATGATGGGGTAAGTTCAGGGTTTCCAACTGTAATATTTTTATTATTTGTAAGGTTAGTATTCGTATTTATATACCCACTATTTGGTCTTCTAATTCTATTGTTATAGCTTATCTTTAAGCTCTTACCAGTTGATAGTTTTTTTGATATAGTTAGATTTGGAAGTATATTCTGATAGCTATTATTAAATTTTTCATTAGTATTCCTGTCCCAATCTCCATTAATTAATGTGTTTTCATACCTAGTTCCTGCAAGTAAACTATAGTCGTCTTTTAGTTGAAATTTAGTTGAAATGTATAGAGCTTTAACATTTTGATTATAATTAAATATTTCTGGTAAGAATACATAATCTGAATTATTAGAATTTGTTTCATAATCCATTCTCTGATTCCTAGATATAATTTTTCCTCCTAATTCAATTACATGTTCATTTATTGGATGTGTATAATCAATCTGAACTGTTTGTTCTGTATTATCTTCGTTATTAATATTATTTAAATTTACTGGAATATTTATTCCGCTAATTTCATCAATAATATTAGTATTATTTTCTTTGAACCTTTTTCCAATTTGATATGATATTGAAAGCTCTTTGTCTTCATTATCTTCAAATGTTTTTGTGTAATCTGTAGTCCATTCAATGTTATTACTATTTTGTGTAGCATCAACAAATGAGTTGTAATTATAATTATTTGATGAATCTACACCATTATAATTAAGTTGGGTTTCACTTTCTGATGGAGTGTTTCTTCCTCTATATCCAATATCAGAAGAAATAGAGTTAAAAGCATTAATATCATAGAACATATTTATTCCTGCTCTATAGCCCATCCATTGACTTCTACTAGATCCATTGTTAGTTAAATAATTAGTGTCAACTATTCCATTAAGATCTAAAATTGTATCGTTCCAATCTTTTCTTATATAAGTGTTTTCACCATCTCTAGGCCAACTGTACCAAGCATTTGCTCTAGCTGATAAGCTAAACCTTCCTTTTCCTAAGGTAAGGTTAAAAGAATTTTTATTGCTTCTAGTTCCAAAAGATCCATTTAGTGTAGCTTTATAACCATCTATAATTTTCTTTTTTGTAATGATATTTATTATCCCAGCATCACCTTCACCATCATACTTTGCTCCAGGACTTGTAATAATCTCAACACTTTTAATTTGATCTGCTGGAATCATTTGTAATGCTGTTGCTAGATCACCTGTTAAAAAGGATGAGGCCTTTCCATTTAATAAATACTTTATATTTTTTGATCCTCTTAATTCAACATTACCATCAAAATCAACTGATAGGAGTGGAGCTTTTCTTAAAATATCTGTTGCATCATCAGAACCGCCATTATTATCATTTTCTACATTATAAATAATTTTATCAAGTTTTGATTCATAGATAGGTTTAATTTCATCTATTTTTATTTCACCTAATAATTTTGAATCAATTTGTAAACCTATTTCTTTTAAGTTAAGATCTGGGTTTTTCTTTGTTAGCTTAAATTTCACTTCTTTAAGTTTATATCCTAAATATTTTATTTGTAAAATATAGTCACCCGATAATAGTCCAGAAACTGAAAATTTACCAGCATCATTTGAAATAGTTCCATCAACTATTTTATTCCATTTAGCATTAATGACGCTAATATTAGCAAATTCTAATTTTTCTCCAGAGATACTGTCAATAATTTTACCTGATATATTTCCTCTAAAATATGTTGAATTTTTTTTCTTGCTAAATCCAGAATATTGTCCTGAAGAACCTGACCCTCCACTAGGTCTTTGAGCCAACATAAATAATGGTAAGCAAAATAATAATATTAATATTTTCTTCATTTTAAAATCTTTTTTTGAATAAAAAGGAATTAGTTTATATCATTCCAAATAGTGACCTCTCCTTAATAATATCTGCTACTCCATCAGGCACCATATGCTCCCAGGTGCCCACTTCTCCAGACTTAATTTTATTTAAAACATCTTTAGAGAAAATATTTAAAAATTCTGAGTTATATTCAATATCTTCAATTCTTTTATTTGAATACAAGTAATTATAAATTGATTTTGCTCTAGGATGAATTGGAATATTAGAACTATTTTGCAGTTCATGATTTATATCTGGTTGATAAGGATATAAATAAATTTTAATATCTCTTGTAACAATAATGCCAAAAGCTTCCATTATACCTCCGTTTAAATTTCTATAATATTTTTCTTCAAACATTGAAACTAAATTATCTACACCAATAATTAATCCCATTCTAGCATTTGTGTACTGAGATAAATATTCAGTTAGCTTATAATATTTTTTGTAATTTGAAATCATAACAGTATAACCCAAAGAGCATAAAATATCTGCTCTATCGAGAAAATCCCTTTCATTTACTTCTCCTTCTGCTTTTAGATTAGATAAGGTAATTTCTATTAAAATTTGAATATTATCTTCATCAACTTTTTTATTTTCTTTAAATTTAGCAAGACCATTACTTAGCATATCAATATTAACTTTTGTAACAGGTCTAAAGCTTCCTCTTAAAGTTAAAATATTTTTTTTATGTAAAATATCAGATGGGTATTTATTTCTCCCATCTGGCGTAAAGATTACAGCATTAGTCATATTTTCCTTAACTAATGTTAAGCTTAAAAGTCTGTTGTCTATCTTTTCAAAATCATCTCCCAATACCTCAACCATATCAATCTCAAAATTATCTCTTGAAAGATTATCATATAGGTGTTGCAGAATAACTTTTGGATTAGTTTCATTAAAGCATGCATGAATTAGATTTGTTCCAATTATTCCTATAGTTTCTTGTTGTATTTTTGCTTCTTGATCTTTTAATCTTACGTGAATTAAAAAATCATTTGGTGGACTCTCAGGAGATATCTGGAATCTTATTCCAATCCAACCATGACCATTTTTTGTTTTGTCATAATTAATTGTTGTTACAGTATCTGCAAAAGCAAAATATCTTGTATCCTTATAGTTTTCTCTATCTAACCTTTCTTCAAGCAAAGAATATTCCTTCTCTAGCATTTTAACTAATCTAGATTTACAAACATACCTTCCGTCTTTTTCTTTTCCGTAAATAGCATCAGAGAAATCTCTATCATATGCGGACATGGTCTTAGCAATTGTTCCTGATGCACTTCCTACTCTAAAAAATTGTCTTGCTACTTCCTGACCAGCACCAATTTCTACAAAAGATCCATAAATAGAATTATCTAGATTTATGCTAATAGCCTTTTGTCCAGGAGTAAGGGTCATGTTGTTCATATATATAAATATATTTTTTCTATCAACAAAATTAAAGAGATATTTCTATATTAGAATGTTTATTATCTATAATTTTACAAATATATATTTTACTTCATGAAAATTACATTATTAGGTACAGGTACATCACAAGGAATTCCAGTAATTGCCTGTGATTGTGATGTTTGCACCTCTAAAGATCCAAAAGATAACCGATTAAGATCGTCAGTAATGGTTGAAGTTGATGATTTAAATTTAGTTATAGATACAGGTCCTGATTTTAGACAGCAAATGCTAAATAGTAGTGTTCAAAACGTAAACGCAATTTTATATACTCATGAACATAAAGATCATGTTGCTGGCCTTGATGATGTTAGATCATTCAATTTTAGATCAAAAAAAGAAATGCCTGTTTATTGTACTTCACAAGTCTCTGAAGCATTAAGAAGAGAGTTTTCTTATATTTTTTCTTCAAATCGTTATCCTGGAGTTCCAAAAGTGAAAATGAATATTATAACTAATAAAGTATTTACAATAAATAATACTTCAATAATCCCTATCTCAGCTCTCCACTATAAGTTACCAGTTATGGGCTTTAGAATTAAAAATTTTGTTTACTTAACTGATGTTAGTCAAATATCAGAAATTGAGAAGAATAAAATGAAGAATGCTGATCTTATAATTCTTGATTCTTTAAGAAAAGAACCTCATTTGTCTCATCTATGTTTACAACAGTCTATTGATTTATTAACTGAATTAAAACCTAAACAAGCATATTTAACACATATTAGTCATTTTATGGGACTTCATTATTTAGTTAATAAGGATCTCCCCGATTTTATTAAGCTAGGTTTTGATGGACAAATAATCAAATTATAATAAAAATATAAGTTTTTCATAATTTAATTATATAAAATAATTATATATATATTTGTATATATTAATTAAGACATATTTAAATGAAGTATTTTATAATAATTTTCTCCTTTTTTTTATTTTTCTCTAATTCTATTTCTGCTACAAAACATACCCATGACGATTCAAATGAAATTAGATATATTTCAGAAGATATAAGATTAAATAACGTAACACAAATTAATTTGAGGAGTGAAGAGGCTTGGCAAAACTTTTTAATTGAAAACCCAAACTGGTTTACTTATTTTAATGAATATAATTCTAAACCTCATCGTGCCTTTGGTTCTCCAATCAAATTAAATTCTAGTGGTTCTACACAACAAAAAGTTAATTTATTTATCAATAATAAATTATCCAAGTTTAATATCCCAGATAATTTAGTTTTAAGTAGTAGTAATTCAAATTCTAAATTTAAGCATTTCAATTATTCTCAATTTTTTAAAAATTTAGAAGTAATTGATAGCCGATTATATATAAAGCTTTCATTAAATGATGAAGTTATTTCATTTGGTTTGGATGTTTATTCAGATATAAATATTTCTATTAATCCTACAATTTCTTCTGAGAATGCTATTACAAGTTCTTGTTATAATTTATCTTACCCTATTACTAGCAGTGACGTAGAAGACAAATTAAAAATTCTTCCTATCCCATCAGATGGTAAATACACATATCATTTAGTTTATTTGGTAAATATTAAAACTAGAATTTCTCAAGGGCCTGCAAATTATCTTTGTTATGTGGATGCTAATTCAGGAGAGTTGTTAATGAGAAAAAATATGGTTCAATATGAGGCTCCACCTTCAGCAATAGTCAATATTAAAGGAAATGTATTTACCTCTAACCCATATAACCCATCTTCAGATGAAGATTTAGTAGATTTAAGAGCAACAAATAGCAATTCAAATTATTATTCTGATGCTGTTGGAAACTTTAATTTTCCGACTAATAATGGTTCTGCTAATTATTATCTAGAGGGTAATTTTGCTGAAGTTAGAACTAATGCATATGTTCCAAACTTTACTTCATCACTTAATAATTCTTCAGTTACTTTTGATAATATAAATTCTACTATTCAAGAGAGAACAGCTTTTTATGCTGTAAATAAAATTCATTCTCATCTTAAAAATACATTTCCCACTTTTACTGGACTAGATATTTCTATGGAAACTAATGTCGATGAACAAGGAAGTTGTAATGCTTTTTTTGATGGTACTAGCATTAACTTTTATGCTGAGGGAGGTGGGTGTCACGCAACAGCAAAAATTGTAGATGTTGTTTATCATGAATATGGTCATGCTATTAACTCTTCAAGATACGGTTCAGGTATGTGGAATGGTGGACTAAATGAAGGTTATGCTGATGTTTGGGCAATTACTCTCACTGAAAACCCTGTACTTGGCTTTGGATGGGACTTGCAAGATCCAACTATTTCTGTTAGGAGATATGATCAAAATAAAAAAGTTTATCCTCAAGACTTATCAGGAGAAGTACATGCTGACGGTGAGATTATTGCTGGAGCTTTTTGGGATACTTATTTAAATCTTGGTAGTATGCCTCAAATGATTGACTTATTTAAATATACTTTTGATGCTGCTCCTGATGGACCTAACGGAACAGAAGGAATTATATACACCGATGTATTATTAGAAGTTCTTTTTGCAGATGATAATGATAATGATTTATTTAATGGTACTCCAAATGATATTGCTATTATTCAAGCTTTTGCTTTACATGGAATAACTTTATTATCAAACGCTGTTATTAATCATAACCCAGTTTCTTCGTATGCTGGTAATTTAGATATTTCAATAAATGCAAATATTAACTCTACTTATTCATGGGCATTAGCCTCTGCAAATTGTCATTATAGATTAAATAATCTTTTAACATGGAACACTGTTTCAATGACTAATAACGGTAATAATTACACTGCTAATATTCCAGCTCAACCAAATGGTAATATTGTTGCATACTACATTTCTCTTACTGATACTTATGGTAATGAAACAGGTATTACTCCTATGGCCTCTAACATTACACCATTAAAAGATGCTAACCTGCCTTATTTTATTTTAGTTGGTTATGAACTTATGGAAGAACAGGACTTTGATTTTAATATTGGTTTCTGGCAAACTGGAGACCCTTCTGATAACGCAACCACTGGAATGTGGGAGATAGGTGGCTTAGTAGGTTCATATAACAACCCAAATTCTCAAACAGGTCCAGTACAGCCTTCAGATCAACATACGCCGGGAGGTTATGCATGTGCCTTTACTCAAAATGCTCCTTCTGCTAATGATGGGATTGGAGCAAATGATGTTGATGGTGGCCATACCACATTATTTTCCCCTTATTATGATTTAACTAATTATACAGATCCTGCTTTTTCATATTGGAGATGGTATACAAATGTTAGTGGAGCTAATCCAGGTGCAGATTGGTGGCAAGTTTTAATTACTGATGATGGAGTAAATTGGGTTTACGTTGAAAATACTCTTAGTGCTGATTTAAGTTGGAGAAAATTTGTTTTCAGACCCCTTGATTATATTAATCCTACTGCTTCTGTTCAGCTAAAGTTTATTGCCTCTGACAGCCTTAGAATAGGCCAAAATCTTGATGGAGGAAGCTTAATTGAAGCAGCTGTTGATGATCTTTTTCTTTATGAGAGTCTTGGTAATGGTACTAGCATAGATTTATCTAATTCAAATATTATCAAACCCAAGCTAATCAAAATAACAGATTTTCTCGGCAGAGCCATTAATATAAATAATATTTCAGGATTAAATAACTTGATTTTTTATTATGATAATGGTACTGTAGAAAAAAGAATAATAAATCTTTATTAGATTTCTAAAAACTGGTTGTTGTTATAAATTGCTAGAGCCTTACCTTTTAATTGATCTCCAATAAATGGGCTGTTTTTTGATTTAGATTGTATATCACTTTCTTTAAACTCCCATTCTTTTTTTGGATCAAAAAGTGTTAAGTTAGCTATACTTCCTTCTTCAATAATATTCTGATCAATTCCAAGAACTTTTCTAGGATTAGTAGATATTTTATCTATAATCTCATGCAGTGAAAGATGTTCTTCTAGGTTTTTATTGATTAAACCAAATGCAGTTTCTAAACCTATAATACCAAACTCAGCATTATCAAACTCAATCTTCTTATTTTCATTTTCTTGGGGAGCATGGTCAGATGTTATAACATCTATTGTTCCATCCTTAAGACCATCAATAATTGCCTGGTTATCTTCATTAGTTCTTAATGGAGGGAGTACTTTAAACCTTGAGTCAAAGTTATTAAGTTTATTTTCAGTTAAAAATATATTATGAAGTGCAACATCACAGCTAATATTTAATTTTTCTTCTTTAGCTTTTCTTATTTTAGATATACTTTTTTTTGTACTTAAGTAACTAAGATGGACTTTGCTTTCCGTATAGTCACATATGTTTAAATCTCTATCAACCATCATCTCTTCTGCTAGAGATGGTATTCCTTTTAGCCCTAACATTGTACTAATATTTCCTTCATTCATTACTCCATGATTCTGTAAGGATAAATCATTAGGATAGTGCATTATTATTTTATTTGTATCTCTTAAATAAAGTAGAGCTATTTTCATTAGCTCATTATTCTGTATGCTTTTTTTATCATCTGTAAATGCAAGACAACCTGAATTTATCATGTCATGCATTTCAACAATGTTTTTACCTTCTTGTAGTTTTGTTAGGTTTCCTGCTGGATATACATTAACAATATCATCTTTAGTGTAATTGATAATATATTCTATCATTGTACTGTTATCTAAATGTGGTTTAGTGTTTGGCATAAGCATTACTTCGGTAAATCCTCCTGCAGATGCTGATTTAACGCCGTTTTTAAGCGTTTCTTTTTGTTCGTAGCCTGGTTGACCAAAATTAACATGTAAATCAAACCATCCCTTTGAAACGTGTAAGTTCTCGGCCTTAAAAATTTTTGTGTCAGAATCTATTGTAATTGATTTAGCTATTTTCTCAATACGATTATTATTAATTAGTATATCATTAACTTTATTATTAAACTTAGATAAGCTGTCAATAATAGTGGCATTTTTAATAAGTACTTTCATTTTTTAATTGTTTTTATAAGAATGATTTCTAAACCAAAGAATATCAGTGATAACAAAATACAAAGTTTCCAATATTCTTTTCCTAAAGATTTATTTTTAATTACTTGATCAATTTCATTTAAGTTGGATTCTAAAATTGAGGTGTTTGTATTATTTATTATTTTAATGATCTCTTTATTGTTGAGCAGTGATAGATTACTTTCTTTACTATTAAAATTAAAAGAAATGTTTTCAATAATTGAATCCTTTATAGTAAGAAAGTAGTGACCAGCTTTTTGAATTTTATTATTAGTTTGAAAAATATATTTTCCATTACTAAATTTAGTTGTTGGTATTATATCAATTTCACTATTTTTTAAATGATAAATCTTGTTTTCTATTTTTTTAGATGATACAAAAGAGTTGTTATCGTCTATAACATTAAATAAAGAATTAATGTTTGTTGATTCTAGTGCCATATTTATAAAGGTTGGGACAAATAGGGCATGATTTTTAAAACTATTTTCTTTATGACTTAGGGGACTATTGAATAAATAAAGGTTTCCACTATATAAAGTTTTTTGAGAAAGAAAGTCTTGATTGTTTGATTGAGTTAAAATACTTCTTACAGACTTTTTATTTTTATTAAATTTATAAGTAAAACTTGTTTGAGGAAATACAACTTTTTTTAATTCTCCTTCAAATACATTTGATAATAGAGGGTGTTCTAGATTAATTTTTTCTATAATATTTTTAGAAGTATCAATACTATTTATAGTGTTAACATTAAATAATAAAAACAAATCATTATAATTATTTACATCTGCATTTTCTGAAGGTATGAGCGAAATATTTCCTCCATTTTTTAAAATATTTATTATGTATTTATTTAATACTGGAGATATAAAATCTATTTCATTTAAAATAATAAGATCTTGCTTATTTAATTCAGAAAACTTAATATTATTTATATCTGCTGCGGAATAATTAAATAAGCTAGTATCTAAGTAAAGATTCTTAAGGTTACTAATTGTTGATGATTCATAAATATTAAGAATATTTGTTTTTTTAGATCTATTTAATGAAAAATATAGTTTGTTGTCAAAGTTAATAGGGTAGTCGTCAATTGATATTTGCCCGCTAAAATCACTATTACTTACTAAAACTTTAAAGCTCGTAGTAATAGAATTGTATTTTTCAATTCTAATTGTTTTTTTAACTTCAGTTTTATTTTCTATTTCTAAGGATATAGGTAACTCAGCATTGCTATTACTGTGATTTGATATTTTTACAAAAAATTCAATATCACTTTTTGAAGTAATAATAGGTTGATTAATCCATATACTATCAACAGAGATATTAGAAGTTTTTGATTTATTTAAAGGTATTAGATTAATTATGTTAGTATTTCTATCTACTAGTTGTTCTTCTAAAAATATATTTTGAAAATCAGATATTATATAAACAATATCTCTATTATTTGAGATGGAGTTCTTTCTTTTGATAATATTATCTAAAGATCTTATTTTGCCGTTAGTTTCAAGATTATTTATTTTAGTAGCTAGATCCTTCAATTTAATCTCTAATATATTTTTATTGTCAAAATTATTTGTAATGAGAAATAAATTATCATTCTTATGAGATAGAATTATTTGATTAGCATAGTTTTTGGCAATATCCATTAACCTTCCATCTTCCTCTAAGGCGTCCATACTAAAAGAATTATCTATATAAATAAATATATTTTTAGAGATATTTATCTCCTTACTAGCAATAAAAGGTTTGCAAAAAGCAAGAATTAAAAAGGTTATTGCAAGTAGTCTGCTTAATAAAACAAGAATATTTTTAAGGTTCCGTTTTCTTTTGTTATTCTGCTTAATATCTTTTAAAAAACGAATACTACTAAAATTAATAGTTTCATATTTTCTAAGATTAAATAAATGAATAAGGATAGGTATTGCTAGAGCAAATAAAGCGTAGAGTAGCTGTGGGTTTTGATAGTTCATCAAAGTGCAAAATTACATTATTTACTAATACGAACTATTTTTATTTAAATTATTTTCCCATCAACTAGCTGAATTGTTCTATCAGTCATCTTTGCAAGATCATGATTATGTGTAACAATTAAAAAAGTTTGTTTAAATTTTTTATTTAAATTAATAAATAATTCATGCAATGATTTAGCATTTTTTGAGTCTAAATTTCCTGAGGGTTCATCAGCTAATATTATTGATGGAGAATTAATTAATGACCTTGCAACAGCAACTCTTTGTTTTTCTCCTCCCGATAATTGATTAGGTTTATGATGTTTTCTGCTTTCTATTCCCAATACTTTTAATAATTCCTCTGCTCTTTCTTCAACTTTATTCTTATCATTTGAAATATATCCTGGAATACAGATATTTTCAAATGCTGTAAATTCATTCAATAGATTATGAAATTGAAAAATAAAACCAATTTCTAAATTACGAAACTGAGATAATTCCCTTTGATTTAAATTATGTGGTTCTTTATTATTAATAATTATAGAGCCTGAACACGGTTGCTCCAAGGTACCTATAAGTTGTAATAATGAAGTCTTTCCTGCTCCTGAAGGCCCCATAATAGAAACAATTTCTCCAGATTGGATTTCTAGATTTATTCCTTTTAAAACCTCTAGATTATCATAAGAAAATTTTACGTCTTTTAGACTAATCATTTTTTTTACTTTGAAAGTAAAGATAATCTAAATAATATATAACTTTTAAAGAGACACTGTTTTGTAGCGGAAGATTAAATGAATCTTCAATATTTTCTGACCAATTATTTCTCAATAAATTTGTTTGATTATCAACAGCATTTTTCCACACTAACTTAATTTGACTGCCTGGTGCAAACCACCAGCTGAAATTAACATCTGAGGTCCAAGTACTATAATTAATATTACTTTCATCCTCGAAAACTGATTGATCAAAGACATCATTAAGATATCCATTATTATCAAGAGTTTTAAATTTTAAATTCTCTACTTGGTCTATATGATATCTTAACTTAAGATTAAAACTAATTTTATTATTTACGATATAACTAGCACTAAGTACATTTGTCACCATAAAGGTATTTCTTAGTCCAAAAATAGGCTCATATTTTTCTTGATTTTCTAGAATTGTATCTGTAACAAAACCAATGTCATTATATTTATTTTTTATAGATAAAATATATCTTAAAGATAGTTTATCATTAAATCTAATCCTGGGAGCAATTCTCAGCCTATACATGTATCCTGAATATAATGGATTTATTGACCCACCACCACCAAAATCAATTGCTAATTTTTTTCTATAGTCAGAGGATATCCAACTTCCTAAATATATGTACTTGGATTTATTAAGAGGACTTTCAAGATTGTCTGTTCTTGCTTCGTAATAATCTACTTCTTCATAAGGACTTACTTCACATTTTGCAAAGATCGTTAAGTATTTTTTTAAGGTAACCTTAGATTCTAGTTCAATGTTTAAATTGGTAAATTTATTATCTGTAAATAAGGTTTCATGATGCAATTCTAAACCAATTCTAGAATTAATAAATCTTTTATTTTCAGAAGTTTGAAAATAACCTAGATTGATTCCATTTGTAATAGAATTGTTAGAATATAAAAACCCTAAATCATTTGGATTATACTTATCGTCTTCAAAGCTTCTAAATAATTCATATTGATAGGTTCCACTAGTTTTTCCAACTGCTAACATTCCAGCAAAACCTCTAGATATGTTAGCTTCTTCAAATTCTTGACTTAATTTTAGATTAGCACCAAAAACACGTGTATTTTCTTTATTATTTATTTTAGTAAATAAACCACTAACATTGGCATCCCTAGATGAGCCTTTTTGAACCATATGGGTATTCATAAAACTAACAGAAGAATTATTTTTAAGTACTTTGTCAAAAATTATAACATTATAATTAGTTAAAGGTTTGTCGTCAGTGTTATTAGTTATCGCATTTAAAGCTGCTATTCCTAAACCTTTTTTAGTTCTTCCAGATATTTTAGTTGCATTTAATAAATCGTCTTGGACTCTTCTACTGTAAAACATTTCTCCACCAATATTAAACAGCTCTACACCTTCATTAAAAAATTGTCTTTTTTCTTCATACTTAACTTCAAAAGGAGAGAGGTTTAGAACTTGTGCATCTGAAGCTGCTTGACCAAAATCTGGTATTAAAGTCATATCTAGTGTAAAGCTCTCATTAATACCATATTTTAAATCCATGCCAAAATTATTTGGAAATTCTTTAATACCATTATAAGATTCAAAATAAAGCGATGAATAGGGCATAAAAGATAACCTAATTGGAGAATTAATATTTTTAATTCCATCCAATAAGCCTGACTGTAAAGCGTAGTTTGGGAAAGTTACATCAATAGGATTCCAACTGTAATCTTCTCGATATCTTCTTATACTTCTAGCAATATTTAAAGACCAACTTTTATTATCATTTGTAAACCTTAAAGATGAAAAAGGAATGGCCATCTCTACATTCCAACCATTTTTTGTAATCTTTACTGATGAGCTCCACACTGCATTCCAAGATTGATCTTCATTTCCAGAACTTATTTTTGAGTCTACTTGTACTCCTGCTGCAGTAACAGCAAAAGAATACTCCATTTTACCATTATTATAAGGATTTAAATAAATAGCAAAAACATCACAATTTTTTTCTTTATCATCTCTAGATGAGAGCTCCTTTAAAATACTATCTGGAGCATTATCAAATAATTTTGCAGCTACATAAAAGTATTTATTATCAAAGCATAATTTTACTTGAGTCTTTTGATTTGAGCGTTCTTTAGCTCCATTATTAGGAGATATTTGAACAAAATTGTTAGCTAAGTCTAAATCTTGCCAAGCTAAATCGTTAAATATTCCATCAATTTTAATTTTTTGTGATATTTTAACTTTAGCAATATCATATATTTTTTTTTCTGAAAATTGAGAAAAAGTAAATAATGGGCAAATTATAATAAATAAAAAAAACTTTAATTTCATGTTTAAAAAATAAGTTGCAAAAATATAATTTAATATCTATTTTTTGCTCTAATTAAAATCAAAGATATATTTTTACAGCCTAAAATTTAAACATGAACTTACACGAATATCAAGGAAAAGAAATGCTTAATAGCTTTGGGGTTAGAATTCAAAGAGGCATGGTTGCTAACAATGTTGAAGAAGCTGTTGAGGCAGCTAAAAAACTTACTGAAGATACTGGAACTAGCTGGTGGGTTATAAAAGCTCAAGTTCATGCCGGAGGAAGAGGTAAGGGAGGAGGAGTTAAATTAGCAAAATCTCTGGAAGAAGTAAAAAGTATTTCTAATGATATTCTTGGAATGCATCTTGTTACTCCTCAAACTTCATCAGAGGGTAAATTAGTTAATCAAATTCTTGTTGCTGAAGATGTATATTACCCAGGCGAGAGTGAAACATCTGAGTTTTACATGTCAGTTCTGTTAAATCGTTCTACAGGAAGAAATATGATTATGTACTCTACTGAAGGAGGG
>Ga0307986_10000826_pt1 | contig 22918 bp, 25 predicted proteins | sample EllFjometageno82_FD_203170 | JGI IMG/M metagenome (GOLD analysis project Ga0307986, IMG submission 203170) | Marine microbial communities from Ellis Fjord, Antarctic Ocean - #82 | ecosystem: Environmental > Aquatic > Marine > Unclassified | place: Southern Ocean | collected 2014-10-09
CTATTTCTAAAGCTACTGGTGATAAAACTGAAGCATTTCGATTCAATATCGGAACTACATTTTAATGAAATTTAAATTTTTATTACTATTTTTATTTGGTTTTTTATTTATAAATAATACTGCTAATGCTAATATTAAAATAGTTTACATTGATACTTCACTTTTAATACAAAAATCAAATGCTGCTATCAAAATAAATAAAAAACTTCAAGGTATTCACAATGCAAACATAAGTAAATTTACTTCAATAGAAAAAAAACTTTTTGAAGAAAGAGAAGATTTATTAAAACAAAAAAAAATAATTAATAAAGATGATTTTAAAAAAAAAGCTTTATCTCTTCAAAAAAAAATAGAAAATCTAAATCTTGAGAAAAAAAAAGCTATTACCAATTTAAATACCCAAAAAACAAAAGCTGAGTCTGTGATAAGATCTCAACTTAAAAATATTTTAGACGAATACTCAAAATTAAATTCAATTAGCTTAATAATAGATAAAAAAAATGTTGTAAATGGATTGAGTTCACTTGATATTACTACCGATATAATTAAAGTTTTTAATGATAAGGTTAAAAAAATTAACATTAAATGAAGAACTCTTTAACAAAAAAAGATATTATTGCCCTACTCCCACACAGAGAGCCTATGCTTTTGATTGATGAATTGCTTAATATTAAAAAATTGTTTTCAGCCACAGCTATTGTTAATGTAAAAAAGGAAAGTTTTTTTGTACAGGGGCACTTTCCTGATAATCCAGTTATGCCTGGTGTATTAATTGTTGAGGCATTTGGCCAAGCTGCTGCAGCATTAACTGCGCATGGTATTGATAAAAAAACTTATGAAAATAAACTTGTTTTTTTAATGGGAATTGAAAAAGCACGCTTCAGAAATCCTGTTATTCCTGATTGTAAGTTAGAACTAAATATCGAAGCTACTAGATCACATGGAAGAGTATGGAAATATAAAGGAGAAGCTTTTGTTGCGGGGAAAAAAATGGCTGATGCTCAATGGTCTGCTACTATAGTTGATAGAAAATAATTAGTAATAATTATTGATAAGTAATTATTATTAATTTTGATAAAAACTTTTTAATGATTAATCCTTTTTTCAAAAACAAAGGTCCATTCAATATTGAGAAATTATTAAAAATCTCTCTAATAGATTTCAAAGTAGACCCTCATAAAATTAAAATTAATGATATCAGAGATCTTATATCAGCAACAAAAAATGATATTACTTTTTTCCATTCAAAAAAATATGAAAAATCAGCAACAAATACCAAAGCTTCATTTTGCATTACTTCAAGTAATTTGTCTCATTTGCTTCCAGTGAATTGCACAAAGATAATTGTGGGTAATGTTTTAATTGCAACTGCAAAAATTACCAAATCATTTTACCCAGATTCAACTACAGATGATTATGATATGAGTGTAAACGATATATCTAAATCTTCATATAAAAAAAAAGTTAAATATGGTAAAAATGTTCTGATTGGAAAAAATGTTAAGATAGGTAATAATTGCTTAGTTGGACATAATACAATTTTAGAAAGTAATATTATTATTGGAGATAATTGTTCAATTGGCTCTAACGTGATTATTAGAAACTCTATAATTTATAATAATGTAAACATTTTGGATGGTTGCATTATAGGAAAAAAAGGATTCGGTTTTTTTCCAGATAAAGAAAAAAATATTAGATATCCTCACATAGGAATAGTTATAATCAATGATAATTCAGAAATAGGTTGTGGTTCAACCATTGATAGAGGGTCAATGTCAAATACAATTATAGGTAAAAATACTTTTTTAGATAATCAAATTCATATTGCTCATAACAATAAAATTGGAGATAACTGTATTATTGCAGGACAATCTGGTTTTGCAGGAAGTTCAACTTTAGGTAATAATGTTACGGTTGGAGGTCAGGCTGGTATTTCTGGTCATTTGAAGATTGGTAACAATGTACAAATCGCTGGTGGTAGTGGTGTAATAAAAAGTATTCCTGACAATTCCAGAGTAATGGGTTATCCAGCACAAGATTTAAAAAGTTTTATAAAAAATAAAAAATAAATGATCCACAAAACAGCAATAATAGATTCCAAAGCTAAAATTTCGCCATCAGTTAAAATTGGACCATATTCAATAATAGGACCTGATGTTGAAATTGATAATGACACTACAATTCAATCACATGTAAATATTACTGGCTGCACAACAATTGGAAAAAATAATTTAATTTACCCTTTTGCTTCAATTGGGAGCGCCCCTCAAGACATGAAATACAAAGGTGAAGACACAAATCTATTAATAGGAGACAATAATACCATTAGAGAATATGTGACTATTAATCCTGGAACTGCTCAGGGTAATGGAAAAACTACAATAGGTTGCAATAATTTAATTATGATTGGTGCTCACATTGCACATGACTGCATATTAGGTAGCAATATAGTTATTGCAAATAGTGCGGCAATTGCTGGACATGCAGAAATAAGTGATTTTGTTGTAATTGGTGGAAATTGTGGAGTTCAGCAATTTACAAGGATTGGTAAAATGGCCATGATAGGTGGAATGACTGGAGTTTCTAGGGATGTTATACCTTATGGACTATCAATTGGTAACCGAAATTACTTAAATGGAATTAATGTAGTAGGGCTTAGAAGAGTTAAAGTTTCTAATAGTGAGATTATAGGTCTTACAGCTGCTTATAAAGAATTATTTAAAACTGAAAGTTTAAATGAAAATTTAAAAGAATTAAATGACGATTTAAAAAGTAATCCGCTGGTAAAAGAAGTATTAAAATTTATTAATAAAGATAAAAAAAGAGCAATTTGTACACCTTTTTCGAAATAAAATGATTGGTTTGTTTTTAGGTAGTACAGATTTCCCAAAACTAATTTTAGAAAAAATTAAAAAAGAAAATAAAAAATACTTTATAGTAGATTTAACTAGAAATAATATTTTTAAAAGTGATAAAAATTGTTATTTTATTAGTATTGGTAAATTTGGTCATATACTTAAAATAATTAAGAATAAAAAAAGCAAAAAAGTATTATTTGCAGGAAAAATCGATAAACCAAAAATTTCTAGCCTTAAAATGGATATAAAAGGAATTTATTATATTCCCAGGATCATTAAAGCTTCAAAATTAGGTGATGCTGCAATATTGAAAGAATTGATAAAAATTCTTGCTGAAAACAAGATTAGAGTAATTAAATCAAATACTTTTAATCCCGAACTTACATTATCAAGAGGTAATTATACCAAAATTAAACCTAATGCGTTTGATTTAGATAATATTAATAAAGGGATTAAATCTTTAAATAGTTTAAATGCACACAACCATGTGCAAGGGTTGATTGTAAGAAATAATACTATTATTGCAAAAGAAACCTCAAAAGGAACAAAAAAAATGCTTCAATCAATTAAACAAGATAAAAATCATCGTGGTATTTTAATTAAGTTTCCTAAAAAAAAACAAGACCTTAGAATAGATCTACCTACTATTGGACTCGATACCTTAAAAGATTGTAAACGTGCAGGAATTAAAGGAATTATATTAAAATCAAAAAAAAATATATTTATTGATAAAAAAAAAAGTTTAGATTTTGCAAATGAAAATAAGATTTTTATTACAGTTAAATGAAAAAAATATTTATAATAACTGGTGAACCATCGGGAGATAAGCTTGCTTCAACAGTTATATCTAAACTTAAACAAAGTAATTCACATATTGAATATTTAAGTGTAGGAGGTACTCACCTTAATTCGTTAGGTATAAAGTCAATTTTTGATTTAAAAGATATCACTTACATTGGTTTTACTAGTGTTTTATTAAATATATTTAAAATCAAAAATAGGATTGATAAAACTGTTAAAGAAATTATTAAATTTAATCCAGATATATTATTTAGCGTTGATAGTCCTGATTTCACATTAAGAGTGGCTGAAAAAGTTAAGAAAATTAACAAAGCTATCAAAACTATACATTATGTAGCTCCACAGGTATGGATATGGCGCGAAGGTAGGGTTAAAAAATTTAAGAAATTTGTTGATCATATGCTTCTATTATTTAATTTTGAAAAAAAGTTTTTTGACAAAGAAAATATAAAAAACACCTTTGTTGGCCATCCATTGCTTGAGTACAACAAAAAATCTAAGATAGATTTATCATCATTAATTAATAACGATAAAAAAATAATATCAATATTTGCTGGTAGTAGAAATTCAGAAACCAATGTTCTTTTACCAATATTGTGCAACTTTATTAATATGATGAATAAAAAATTTAAAGATTATATTTTTATTTTTCATGCTACAAATGGTAATAGAAATTTGATAATTGATTTTATTAAAAATAATAATATTAATAATTCCCAGGTAATATCTGATGACAACATAAAGTCACAAATATTATCTAATTCAGTTTTTGCTGTAGCTAAGTCAGGAACTGTTTCTTTAGAAATTTGTAATTATAAAATCCCATCAATTATTATTTATAAAATAAATATCATTAATTATTTAATTATGAAATCTCTGGTTTATGTAAAATATGCCAATGTAATAAATATAATTAACAACAAAGAAGTTATACCAGAACTGTTACAAGGAGATTGTAATTCAAAAGAAATTTTTAAATCTGTGGTTTATTTTCTAAAGAATCCTAAGCTTATGAAAGAACAAATTGATATTTGTCAAAAAACATTAGATGAAATTAGATCTAGATCTTCTTCCTCTACAGAGGCATCCTCAATCTTAGCTAAGTATCTTGCTTTCTAATCTTTTCTTAACCTCTTCTTTACCCAAAGATATGATTATATCATAGACACCAGGACCAAATTTTGAACCAGTTAATGCTATTCTTATAGGTTGGCCAACACCTTTAAAATTTGTTTTATGTGTTTTTATCAAATCATTTATAATTAGTTCTAATATTTCTTTATTAAAATCTTTTAGTTCTAAAATTTTTCTTTTAAAATCTGATATAATTTTCTTTGCTTTATCATCTATAAGTTTTAAATCATCTTCTATAAAATTAATTTCATCAAAAATGATATATTTAGAATTATTATAAATATCTTCTAATGTTTTGGCTTTATTTTTAAGAAAACTCAATGATGCTTTGATTTTTTTTCCCTTATCTGAATCAATTTTTTCTTTAAAAAGATCAGAGTATTGAACAAGATGCTCATAGAGCTCATTTTCACTTATAGTTTTGATATAGTGTTCGTTCATTGATAATATACGGCTCATATCTAATTTAGATGGAGACTTACCAATTCCCTCTAGGTTAAAATATTCAATACTTTCTTCTAAAGTAAATATTTCTTTGTCTTTATGTGACCAACCAAGCCTTAAAAGATAGTTTCTCAATGCATCAGGCATAACTCCTATTTTAGAATAGTCATCTAATGTTGAGGCATTATCTCTTTTCGATAGTTTTTTACCTTCCAGTGTGTGAATTAAGGGAATATGAGCAAATAAAGGGATATCCCATTTCATTGCTAAATATATTTGAATTTGTTTAAAAGTATTAATTTTATGATCATCACCTCTAATAATATGTGTCATACTCATTTGATGATCATCAACTGTTGCTGATAGATTGTAGGTCGGAGTTCCATCGTTTCTTAAAATAATAAAATCTTCAATAGTAATATTTTCTATTTCCACATCTCCTTGAACTAAGTCTTTTAATGTAGATGAACCTTCGATTTTACTTTTAAATCTTACTACTGGTTTAATGTCTTTAGGTGAATCTTTTTCAGTTAATTCTCTACACTTTCTATTGTACGTATAAGGAAGTTTTTTTTGTTTTGATCTTTTTTTTTGATCTTCTATTTCACCAGAAGAACAATAGCATTTATATGCATGATTATTTTTAAGTAATTCATTAGCTGTATTTATATGATCATTTATTTTAGTAGACTGAATATATTCATCTCCATCATACTCTATACCAATCCATTTCAAAGATTTTATAATTTGAATTTTATGCTCGTCTTTAGATCTATCTTTATCAGTATCTTCAATTCTTAAATGAAAAGTCCCTTTTTGATTTTTGGAAAAGAGCCAATTAAATAACGCAGTTCTTACACCACCAATATGCAAGGCCCCTGTTGGAGATGGAGCAAATCTTGTTGCAACTTTAGACATGGGCAGTTTTTAAACTATTTTCTTAAAAGTTTCTATATAAAGATACGAGAATACCTTGGACCTTTACTCTATCTGGGCCAAATATTTTAGTTTCGTAGTTTCTGTTTGCACTTTCAAGGGCAACAGTTTTTCCTTTTCTTCTAATTCGTTTTAACATTGCTTCATGTTCATCAATTAATGCTACTACAATTTTACCATTATCTGCTGTATCAGATCTTTTAATGATAACTGTATCACCCTCATTAATTCCAGCTTCGATCATTGAATCACCTTGGACTTTAAGGCCAAAGTATTGTCCATTTTTTTCAAGATTACTAGGAAGAGGTATTCTAGAAACTTCATTTTGAATTGCCTCAACAGGAGTACCCGCAGCAATTGTCCCTAAAACTGGTATCTCTTTCTCATTAGCACTGATACTTTGGTCATCTAACCCCCCTTTAATGACGCTAGGGGAAAAACTGTTATATATGTCATTTGCTGAAGCTGTTTCTGGAAGCTTTATTACCTCTAAAGCTCTTGCTTTATGAGCTAATCTTCTAATAAATCCTCTTTCTTCTAACGCGCTTATTAGTCTGTGAATTCCTGATTTTGATTTTAAATTTAAAGAATCTTTCATTTCTTCATAAGATGGAGAAACACCAGAGGCTCTCAACTTCTTGTTGATAAATAAAAGTAGGTTTTTTTGTTTTTTTGTAAGCATAAGAACAAATAAAGTACAAATCTGTTCTATAAGTGTTCTTCTATTTTAACAATAGCTAAAAAGCCTTTAAAAAAGGGGTTTATTAGACTAAAGAACTGAAAAAATTGTATTATTATCTAAGTTATTCAAAAGTGATTCACCAATTAAAAAAGTTTTAATATTTGTTTTGTTATTTATTTCTAAAAGTTCTTCTTTTGTTTTGATTCCACTCTCAGAAATTAATGGTCCAGGGTGATTAACTAAAATATCATGAATATCATAAGTTGCATTTATATCTGTTTTTAAAGTTTTAAGATTTCTATTGTTAATACCAATTAAAGCTTCTTTAAAGTTAAGAGCTTTTTTGGCTTCTTCACCCGTGTGCACTTCAACTATTATTGACATATTGAATTTTAAAGCTTCTTCGTACAACTCAAAAGCAAGATCATCAGAAACCCCAGCTAATATAATTAATATTGCATCTGCACCGTAACTCTTTGCAAGTGGTATTTGAAATTTATCTATAAAAAAATCCTTACAAAGAATAGGAAGACTTATTTTGTCTTTAACTTTACTTACGTGAATTAAATTTCCAAGAAAGAAAGTTTCTTCAGTTAAGATTGATAAACACGTTGCTTTATTATTGTAATAAATTTCTGCAATCTTTGTAGGGTCATATTCTTTTATAATAATGCCAGCAGAAGGGCTGGCTTTTTTAATTTCAGCAATTATTGAAATCTTTTTATCATTGATATTATTTTGAATCTTTTCCTTAAAATTAATAAATGATTTTTTTTCATCAATTCTTTCAATTAAAAATTTTAAAGAAATAGACTTTTTTAATAAATCAATTTTTTCAATTTTTTTTTTAATTATAATATCTAAAGTATTTTCAGGCATTTTGTATTTTTTTCAATTTTTCATATGTTTTACCCGATAAGATAAGTTTTCTAGCATCCTCATAGGCATCATTAAATAAAGAATGTTTTTCTGCAACAATTAGTCCCGCAGCAGCATTTAAGCATACTGCTTTAGAAAAATCATTATCTTTACCTTTAAAAATATCAACCATTTTACTTGCATTAAACTCAGCATCCTTACCCAATAAATCTTCAAATTTATTTGCTCTTATATTTAATTCATAAGGATCAATAGTAATTTCTGAGATTTTACCATTCTTTAATTGAACGACATTTGTTTTTGCATAAGGTGATATTTCATCCAAACCATCCTCACTATTTACAATCCAAGCAAATTTTATATCTAGGTTTTTTAAAGCCTCAGCAAAAATTTTAAGTAATCTTTTATCATAAACACCTACGACTTGCCTCTCAACAAGAGCAGGGCTGCTTAGAGGGCCAATCATATTAAATATAGTTCTTTTACCAATTTTTTTTCTTGTTGGGCCAACAAATCTCATTGCACTGTGATAATTTGGTGCAAACATAAAACCAAAGTTATTTTTATCTATTTGTTCTTCAATATCTTTGGGTTCTAAATTAATCTTAATATTTAATGCTTCTAAAACATCACCAGATCCACATTTTGATGAAACAGCCTTATTGCCATGTTTTGCAACTTTAATATCCATACTAGCTAACAATAGAGCTGAAGCTGTTGATATGTTTAGTGTATTCATTCCGTCACCACCTGTACCACATGTATCTACACAGTCTTTTGTATTAACTCTTTTAGATTTATTTCTTAACACATAAACACCGCCAGCTATCTCGTCTGAAACTTCACCTTTTGTTGAAAGTAGAGTTAAAAAATCAAAAATTTCATCATCAGAAGCCTTACCTTGCATTAGTATTTCAAAAGCAACCTTACTTTCATCAAAGGATAAATCTTGTTTTTTTTTTAACTTTTCAAGAAACTTGTCCATTAGCTATTATAATTAATAAAATTTTTTAATATTTTGATACCAATAATAGTTTTTATACTTTCAGGGTGAAATTGAACACCATGAATATTGTATTTTTTATGTTTTATTCCCATTATAACACCATCATTAGTTTGGGCGGTAATTTCAAGCTCTTTAGATAGTGTTCTTTTATCGATAATTAAACTGTGATATCTTGTAGCTTCAAACTTGGAAGGCAGATTTTTTAAAATACCAGTTTTATTTGATTCAATTATGCTAGTTTTACCGTGCATCAACTTTTTTGCTTGAATTATTTTTGAACCAAATACTTGACCAATAATTTGGTGACCTAAGCAAACGCCAAGTATTGGAATTTTTTTATAAAGAGTTTTAACTATATTAATACAATTTCCTGATTGATTAGGGTTGCCAGGACCTGGTGATATTACAATTCTATCATACTTATTTTTAATTATTTGTTTACCAGTAATTTTATCATTTCTTACAACATCAACATTAATTTTTAGAGATGATAAGTAATGGTACAAGTTGAATGTAAAACTGTCATAATTATCAATTAATATAATTTTCATTATTTTAGGGCGCTGAGTAATGCTTTCGCTTTATTAACAGTTTCCTCGTATTCTTTAATTGGATTACTATCAGCAACAATACCAGCACCAGCTTGAACATAAAATTTTTTATTTTTTGCAACAGCAGTCCTTAAGGCTATACAGGTATCAAATTCTCCATTGGCTGAGAAATATCCTATACCACCAGCATAAACTTTTCTTTTTGTTTTCTCTAGTTCATCGATAATTTCCATGGCTCTAATTTTAGGTGCACCTGAAACAGTTCCAGCAGGAAAACCAGCAAGTAACGATTTAAATTTTGAATATTTTTTATTATAAATCCCCACCACATTAGAAACTATGTGCATTACATGGGAATATTTTTCTATTATAAAACTCTCGGTAACTTTAATAGTGCCAATCTTGGAAACTTTGCCGGCATCATTTCTTCCTAAATCAAGTAACATTAAATGTTCAGAAAGTTCTTTTTTATCTTGTAATAAATCTTTTGCAAAAAAATTATCTTCTTTAGAATTTTTACCCCTAGGTCTTGTCCCAGCTATTGGTCTCACTGTAATTTTGTTATCTCTCAACCTAACCAAAATTTCTGGACTGGCGCCAATTATTTGAAAATCTTCAAAATTGAAGAAATACATAAATGGAGATGGGTTACTAACCCTTAGTTTTTTATAAATTTCTAATGGTTTTTTTGATAATTTTGCTTCAAATCTTTGACTTAAAACTACTTGAAAAATATCTCCTATTTGAATGTATTTCTTAGCCTTATTAACCATTTTTAAAAATTTATTTTTAGAAATATTGGATTTAATTTTAATATTTTTTTTTTTATTTTTAAATGAGTTATTTTTTTTCAAGGAAGCTTGAATTAATAAATCATTAATTTCACTCTCGATTTCTAAATATTTAGTTTTATAGTTTGAAATTTTTTCATCTTTAAAGATGTTTACAATATAAAAAATTTTTTTTTTAAAATTATCATGAATAATTAAAGTTTTAGGTCTTAAAAGTCTCACATCAGGTAATTTTAGATCATCCTTGCAGTTGTTAGGAATCTTTTCTACATACCTAATAGAATCGTAAGAAAAATATCCTGATATTAAAGAGCAAATAGGAGGCAAGCTTTTTGGTGTTTTAAATTTAAATTCTTCTATAATTTTTTCTATTAGTTTATCCGGATCTCCTTTGATTTTTTTTTTAATTTTGTTTCTTATTAAATAAGAATTTTTATTATTAAACTCCCATATTTTATCAGGATTTTTCCCAAAAATAGTGTATCTACCTCTTATCTTTCCTTTTTCAACAGACTCAAAAATAAAACTATTTTTTTCATTAAGAAAATTATCGATTAAATTTATAATTTCATTATCATCTTTTATATCCTTAGATGTATATAATATCTGATTTTCATTTCTTTTGTGCCGAAACTTAAAATCTTTGAAGCTCCGATCAAGTATCATTTAAAATAATTTTTTACTCTATCAAGAGTTTTGTCGTTAACAACAACCTTGTACTTACTATTTAAGAGGTAATCATAAGATTTTAATATGGTATTTCTATTTTGTGCACTTGCTTCATTAGAAATTGCAATAAATTCTTTTGAGTTTTGAGATATATTTTTTTCTTCATAATTTACTATTTTGGCAACAAAAATGTTTTCTTTTTCATCAGCTATTAGTGTGAACATATTGACTGGAAGAGAATATAGGATTTCAACAGAGTTAATTTCAAATTTTTTATTATCTTTAATTGAATTTAATTTAATTGTTTCAATATCTTCCTTTCCAAGTTTATTAAAGGAAGCTTGATTAAATTCTTTTTTATTTATTTGGTTTAGAATATTCTGGTTAAATTCATATTTTTCTTTTTGAAATAAAAGATTTTTAATTTGTGTTTTAAATTTACTGTTATTTAAGCTGGGTAATTTATTATTAACCTTATCTATTTGGTAAAAAATAAAAGAACCGTCGACTTCTAAAATTTCTATTTTATCTTCTTTAGAATTATAAATTGTATTTTCTATAGTTTGTTTGTTCTCTAAGTTTATATAACCCTTCTTAATTACTGGCTTAATGTTAAGTTCATTAACAATTGTCTTAAAATCAATATTTTTTGATATTTTATTTTCTATTTCATCAATTTTATCAAAAAATGTTTGATTAAACTCTTCTAAACCAGTTAAGTTTTTTGGTGTAATGACCACATATGAAAAGTCGATATAGTCTCGCTTAAGCTTGACTGAATTTTCATTAAGAAAAATTTTTATTTCTTGATCTGTAAATTCATTAATTTTTTTATAAAAATTATTTAGTTTAATGTAATTAATTTCTAATTTTTTATTTTTTTCTCTATAATATTTATCTATTAAAAACTTTGGAGATTTAGCACCACCACTTATATATGTAAATAATTCTTTTTGTAGAGCATTATTTTTTAATTTTATTTCGTACATTGGTGCATTTATGTTATTTGTTAATAAAAACTTTTCATAAAGAGTTCTTTGGAATTTATTATTCTTATCTATAAAATTTTTATTTTTTTTAATTTTTTCAACTAATATATCTTCTGACACAAATAATTTTAAATCTTTAATTTCTAACTCAAGCAGTGTCATTGAAATTAAAGACGATAAAAGTTCTTCAATTATGTTTTTATCAATATTATCTTTTATGACCTGCTGACTTAAGCCAGATTGATTTAAGTATGTCATAAAATCTTTAGTTGAAATTTTTTTGTTATTTATTATTGCAATATTGTTTTGATTTCCTGTGTTAAAACCACCACCAAAACCCCCAAACCCGAATGCTATTATAATAATAATAATCAGCAGTAAACCAGCAAGTTTTTTTTTTGTAAAATTTTTAAAAATATTTGTCATATTGTTATTAATATATTGATCTGTAAAATACAAAGCTATAGATTATAAATTTCATTATGACAAATAAATATATGTATTTTATAGCTAATTGGAAAATGTATGGGAATTTATCTTCAGTAAATACATTAAATAAAGTTATTAAATTTTCAAAATCAAAAGAAATAAATAAAGGCAGATTAATTTATTGTCCTCCATATACTTTAATCAGCTCTTTTTCAAAAAAGTTAAAAAACTCTCAAATTGGTATTGGTGCTCAGAATTGCCATGAAAGTGAAAGTTATGGCCCTTACACAGGTTCTATTAATTCTCGCATGTTAAAAAATATAGGTGCTCAATTTGTAATTATTGGACATTCTGAAAATAGAGAAAAAGGAGAAGATAATAAAATAATTAATCTAAAGGTAAAAAGTGCATTAGAAGCAAAATTGAAAGTTATTTTTTGTATTGGTGAGACTTTAACTGAAAAAAAAAAAAAAATAACACAGTTAATTTTATCTAAACAAATTAAAATTGGTTTAGATAAAATTAAAAATAAGTCAAATATTTTTATAGCATATGAACCTGTTTGGGCTATAGGGTCTGGTATCGTTCCAAAATCAAAAGATCTTTTTAAAACAATTAATTTTATTAAAAGTAAATTTAAAAAAAAATCACCTAAAGTTTTGTATGGTGGTTCTGTTAATCCTCAAAATATTAACAACTTAAAAAAAATTAATAACATTGATGGTTTTTTGATTGGTGGAGCCTCTCATAATGCAAAAAAATTTATTGATATAGTTAAAAAAACATATATTTAGTCCCCATGGAAAATATTTTATTAGTATTCAATTTAGCTCTAGCTCTAATACTTGTGCTCTTAATACTTGTTCAAAAATCAGAAGGCGGTGCGCTTGGTATTGGTGTTTCACAAGATAATTTTATGTTTTCTAGAACTGCTGGAAATTTTATGACAAAAGCCACAGCTGTTGTTGCAACGTTATTCATAATTTGCAGCCTTGCTTTAACAATCATATCTAGAGGTGAATTAACACCAACTTCCTCAGTATTAGATAAAATTGAGGAAAAAATTGGTGATACTCCATCAATACCAGAAAATAATAATTAATACTTTTCAATTAAGCAATTAATCACTATAAGGTAATTCCATGGCGCGATACATATTTGTCACCGGCGGTGTGGTTTCTTCTTTAGGAAAAGGCCTTTCTTCAGCTTCATTGGCATATTTACTTCAATCAAGAGGTTTTAAAGTTCGACTTAGAAAATTAGATCCATACTTAAATCTTGATCCAGGTACAATGAGTCCATTTCAACACGGTGAAGTTTTTGTTACAGATGATGGAGCAGAAACTGATTTGGATTTAGGTCATTATGAAAGATTTTCTGGAATATCTTCAAAAAAATCAGATAACATCACAACTGGAAAAATTTATAGTGACGTTTTAAAAAAGGAACGTAAAGGAGAGTATCTTGGTAAAACAGTTCAAGTTATTCCCCATATAACAGATCGTATTAAAGATTTTATAAAAAATGATACAGCGAAAGAAGACTTTGTAATTTGTGAAATTGGAGGAATAATAGGAGACATTGAAAGTCTTCCTTTTGTTGAGGCTATTAGGCAATTTGCAAATGATGTACTAAAAAAAAATGCTTTATTTATTCACTTAACTTTAGTTCCATACCTTAAAGCTTCTGATGAAATTAAAACAAAACCAACTCAACACTCAGTAAAAGAACTTAGAAGTCTAGGTATACAACCAGATATTATTATTTGCAGATCGGAAAGACCTATACCTTTAGAACACAGAAAAAAAATATCCCTATTTTGTAATGTTGATATTAAAAATGTTATTCAAACAGTTGATGTTAAAACTATTTATGAGGCACCAATTAGTTTTAATAGAGAGAATTTAGACAAGCAAGTTCTTGAGTATTTTAAAATCAGATCAAAAAAGAACGTTAACTTAAACCCTTGGAAGAAAATAACTAAAATTATTCTGCATACAAGGAAATCAGTAAATATTGCTATTATTGGTAAATATGTTGACCTTAAAGATGCCTACAAATCACTTGATGAAGCATTAACGCATGGTGGAATTGATAATAATTTAAAAGTTAACTTAGTAAGAATAGATTCTGAAAATTTAAAAATTTCTGAAATTAAAAAAAAATTAAAAGGAGTTTCTGGAATTTTAATACCAGGAGGGTTTGGCAAAAGAGGAACGGAAGGTAAAATTGAAGCAATTAAATATGCAAGAGAGAACAAAATTCCTTTTTTTGGAATTTGTTTTGGAATGCAAATGGCCATTATTGAATTTGCTAGAAATAAACTAAATATTAGAAAAGCTACATCAAGTGAATTTGGAACGAGTGGCACACCAATTATTGGTTTAATTACCGAATGGAATAAAGGTGGCAAATTGATTAAAGGAACTGATAAAAATCTAGGTGGTACTATGAGACTAGGTCTTTATGAGGCTAAATTAAAAGAGAATTCATTAATTAAAAAAATCTATAAATCAAAATCAATTCATGAAAGACACAGGCATAGATACGAGGTTAATATTAGATATAAAGACCAATTCGAAAAAAATGGCTTAATCTTTTCAGGATTGTCTCCTGATAACAAATTACCAGAGATTATTGAGTTAAAAAACCATCCTTGGTTTGTTGCTGTCCAGTTTCACCCCGAATTTAAATCTAGACCTTTGGCACCACATCCTTTATTCTCATCGTTTATCAAAGCAGCGAAGAATCATAAATGAAAAATATAAAAGTTAATTGTGGAAATGTAGAAATTTCAAATAATAATAAAATATGCATTATTGCTGGACCATGCCAACTTGAGACAGAACAACACGCTATGGATATGGCGGGTAAAATTAAAGAAATTACTTCCAAGTTTAATATGGGTTTTATTTACAAAACCTCTTTTGACAAAGCTAATAGAACTAGCATAAAAGGAAAAAGAGGTGCGGGGCTTGAACAATCTCTACCTATTTTTGATAAAATTAAAAAAGAATTGGATGTTTCAATTTTAACTGACATCCACAATGCTGAACAGTGTTCTGTTGTGGCTCCTCATGCAGATGTATTACAAATTCCAGCATTTTTATGCAGACAAACAGATTTACTGATTGCCGCTGCTAAAACAGGAAAAATTATTAATGTTAAAAAAGGACAATTCCTTGCGCCGTGGGATATGGTTAATGTTACTAAAAAAATTGCCGATTCCGGTAATAACAATATTTTAGTTACAGAAAGAGGTGCAAGTTTTGGCTACAACACTCTCGTCTCTGATATGAGGTCTTTACCTATAATGGCAAAAAATGGTTATCCTGTTATATTTGATGCTACTCATTCTGTTCAACAACCAGGTGGCTTAGGTGAAACTAGCGGTGGACAGAGGGAGTTTGTTGAATATTTAGCGAGAGCTGCAGTTGCTGTTGGTGTTGCTGGTGTTTTTATAGAAACCCATCAAGACCCAGATAATGCCCCATCTGATGGGCCTAATATGGTTCCTTTAGATAAATTAGAAAAATTACTATCTCAACTATTTGAAATCGACAATCTAATTAAAAAATAAATGAGTAAAATTTCAAAAATAACAGCACGTCAAGTTTTTGACAGCAGAGGAAATCCAACAATTGAAGCTGAAATATATTCTAAAAATTTAAGTGCATCAGCTATTTGTCCATCAGGTGCATCTACTGGAACATTTGAAGCATTCGAAAAAAGAGATAAGAATAATAAAAGATATTTAGGTAAAAGTGTTTTAAGTGCTGTGAATATAGTTAATACAAAAATTTCTAAAAAGCTAAGGGGTATAAGTATTCATGATCAAACACGTATAGATACAATCTTAATAAACCTTGATGGTACTAGGCAAAAAACAAATCTAGGAGCTAATTCTATTTTGGCAGTATCAATGGCTGCTAAAAAACTCTCTGCAAAAATTAAAAATGTCCCTCTCTATAAAACATTTTTAGTAAAAAATAATTATAAATTACCCTATCCTTTGATGAATATTATTAATGGTGGAGCTCATGCTAATAATGGGTTGAGAATCCAGGAGTTTATGATTAGACCTGACAAAGCTAAGAGTTTTTCAGAAGCTATGAGAATCTGTTTTGTTGTTATTAATAATTTAAGAGATTTAATTAAAAAGAATGGTTTTTCAACGTCTGTAGGTGATGAAGGAGGCTTTGCCCCAATGATTAGCAGTAATGAAAAAGCTTTAGATTTTTTAGTAGATGCGATTAAAAAGTCTGGCTTTAAGAATGGCAAAGATGTTTCAATCTGTCTAGATGTTGCAGCAAATGAATTAATTAAGAAAGATAAATACTCTGTCCATACAAAGAAATATATTTCTGTTGATCAGACGATTAAAAAATATCAAAAAATAATAAATAAATACAAAATTAAATCTATTGAAGACCCATTTAGTGAAAACGATTGGGTTTCGTGGAGTAAATTGATGAAGTCTATCAAGGACGTCCAAATAATTGGAGATGATCTTTATGTAACTAATTTAGAAAGACTTAAAAAGGGTTTTTTAATCAATTCATCGAATTCAGTGCTAATAAAACCCAATCAAATTGGTACAATTTCAGAAACACTAGAGGTTATTAAGTTTGCTCAAATTATTGGCTATAAAACAATAATTTCTCACAGATCTGGAGACAGTGAGGACACTTTTATTGCCGATCTTGCAGTAGGTACAAATTCAAATCAAATTAAAAGTGGTTCTTTAGCCAGGTCTGAGAGAGTTGCCAAATATAATCAATTACTTCGTATTGAAGAAGACCTTGGAAAAAAAGCTATGATGAATAAAATTAATTAATGTTAGATAAAATCAAAAAAAATTACTTTTTATTAATTACTACTTTTTTAATACTTTATTTTTTCTTTAATCTTTTAGAAGGTGAAAGAGGTCTTTTTTCTTATTTTAAAAAAAAGGATATTCTAATAAACTTACAGAATGTTGAAATAAATCTAACAAATGAAATTAAGCAACTTAAATTTAAAAATTCTTTATTAAGTGATAAATTAGACTTAGACTATATTGAGACACTAATTAGAGAAAAGTTTTTATTTGGCAAAGAAGGTGAGACCCTTTATATAATTAAAAAGAATGATAATTAGACATCCAGAAAAAGTTAATAAACCAACAAATCCAATTAAAAAAAAACCTGATTGGATCAGGTCAAAACTTGTTAATAGTAAAGAATTTTTTTTAACTAAAAAAATTGTTAATAACAAAAATTTGGTAACTGTTTGTCAGGAAGCTAACTGTCCAAATATTACAGAATGTTGGAGTAAGAGACATGCTACTTTTATGATCATGGGTGATACCTGCACGAGAGCATGTGCATTTTGTAATGTTAAAACTGGTAAACCTGGTAAATTAGACCCATTTGAAGCTGTTAAAATTGCTGATGCAGTTCTTAAACTAAATCTTAAACATGTGGTCATAACTTCTGTCGATAGAGATGATTTAGAAGATGGTGGGTCAAACCACTTTTATGATGTTATTAATCAAACTAGAAAACTAAATCCCAATACCTCAATTGAAGTTTTAACACCTGATTTTCTCAGAAAAGGTGAGGCTTATAAAAAAGTATTAGAAGCTAACCCGGATGTCTTTAATCACAACATTGAAACTGTACCTAGGCTTTATTTAAAAGTAAGACCTGGCTCTAGATATTTTTCATCTTTAGAACTTTTAAAAAATGCTAAGCTTGCTAATAAAAATGTTTTTACTAAGTCTGGTTTAATGGTCGGGTTAGGTGAAACTAAAGAAGAAATTGTCCAAGTAATGGATGATTTAAAAGCAGCAGACGTAGATTTTTTAACTATAGGACAGTACTTGCAACCATCAGTGAAACATTATCCTTTAGATCGTTATTATCACCCTAATGAATTTAAAGAATTTGAAATTATTGCAAAATCAAAAGGCTTCTTATTAGTTTCGTCAACACCTTTAACTAGATCATCATATCATGCAGATGAAGATTTTGCAAAATTACAAAAAAATAGATTAAATAATTAATGCCCAGAGCGTCAGTTAAGCGTTTAATTAAAAGTAAAAAACAAAAGCTTATAGATTTTGTTTTAGATATTGAAAAATATCCTGAATTTATTCCTTTTTGTTTAGACTCTAAAATTTATGAAAAAAAAGAAAAAGGAGATTTTATCTTAATTGTTGCAGACCTAACAATAGGTCGGGGCCCTTTAAAAGACACTTACAAAAGTGATGTTAGGTTTAACAAGAAAGAAGATACAATATTTGTAACAAATATCGACGGTCCTCTTAAATACTTGGAAAATAAATGGAAATTTGTTGAACAAGGTAATCTAACTGAAGTAAGTTTTGATGTTGATTTTGAAATTAATAATAAATTTTTAAATATTATAATGATAAAATCTTTTCAATTTGGACTAGGTAAAATAGCTGATGCTTTTCAAAAAAGAGCTGAAAATCTATAAAAATAATACATAAAACCAAATCACATAAAACAAGGTGTACTTATAATATTAGTAATTAACAAAAAGAAATTTAGAATTCTAGTTTTTATCTTTAGATAATTTTATTAATTATCTTTAATGTATTATTTACTGTTGCTTTTTGGATTGATATTCTGTTTTTATTTTTAAATAGGTTTTCTTTTATTATTATTTTGTTTCCTTTCTTAATTCCAATATAAACTAATCCAACTGGTTTTAATTTAGTTCCACCATTAGGACCAGCTACACCAGTGATTGATACTGATATATCGGCATTACTAATTTTGCTTAAATTTTTAACCATAAATAAACAGCATTTATTACTGACAGCACCATATTTACTGATAATTTTTTTGGGAACCTTAAGAATATCTATTTTTGTTTTATTCGAATATGTAACTAGTCCTAAATTGAATACTTTAGAAGAACCACTTACAGATGTTATTGCACTACATAGCATCCCACCAGTACAAGATTCTGCAAATGAAATTTTAAGTTTTTTTTTAATTAGTTTTTTAACAAGTTTATTAGCTAGATTTTTCATTATAATACGTAACTTTTAACGATCATAAAACAAACAACAGTAAGAACAACATATATCCCGGCGCAAATATCATCCATTATTACTCCAAACGAATTTTTAAAGTTTTTATCAAAAAAATTAACTGGAAAAGGTTTCATTATATCAAAATATCTAAATAGTATAAAAAATAAAACATAATATACAATGGCCTCATTACTTTCTTTATTTGTTCCATGAGATATCTCATAAAAATAAATAGGTATAGATTGACCTAAAAATTCATCAATAATAATTTCTCCTGGATCTTTATTTTTACTATCTTTTGTGTGTGTTGAAATTGCGTAAAAAGAATAAATAAAAACAATTATTAACCCAATTAAAACAGTTTTTGGTGTGATGTTAAGTGAGTGAAATAAATAAAAAAGAAAAACTGTTGTAGCAAATGATCCAAATGTACCAGGCATAAATTTGATTTTACCTAAGCCGAACATTGTTACTAAAAGAGAGTTAAAAGTTTTAATCATATTTAATTACCGAAGCAATTACCTCACAAGCTATAGCTTTATCTTTTCCTATTACACCTAGTTTTTCAGTTGTTTTACCTTTAATATTTATCTGTGTAGGTAAAATTTTACATATCTTTGCAATACAATCTTTAATTTTTTTTTTATATTTATGTATTTTAGGTTTTTGAGTAATGATATTAATATCAATATTGTTAATCAAGTAACCCTTACTTTTAACTTCCTCAATTATTTTATTTAATAAAATAGTAGATCTAATGTTTTTAAATTTTTTATCTTTTTCAGAAAATTTTTCACCAATATCTCCCATATTACATGCACCAAGAATTGCATCAGTTACAGCGTGTAAAACTGGATCTCCATCTGAGTGTCCTAAAGTGCCAAGTGTTGAGGGTATTTTAATTCCACCTAAGTAAAGTTTTTTATTAAGAACCAATCTATGAACATCAAAACCTAATCCATACTTAATTGAATTATTAATTTTAATATCTGAAACTATTGTAATTTTGTTATTATTAATTTCACCTTTAACAATTTTAATTTTTTTACCAGCTTTTACAAATAAATTAGCATCATCTGTAACTTCAGTACCCATATTATCTTGCAGCTTGTATAATTTTTTGTAATTGAATGCTTGAGGTGTTTGAATTAGATAAATATTTTCTCTTTTTAAGTTAATAACTTTATTTAAAGATTTTTGTTTAATAGAATCTGTAGATTGAATTGCTGGTATAACACAATCATTTGATTCGAGCTCTTTAGTTAATCGATCTAAAAGTTTTAAAGAAAAATTGGGCCTTGCAGCATCATGTATCATTACATTTTTAAAATTGTACTTTTTTACACTTATTAAACCTTTGTAAGCAGATTCTGCCCTAGTTTTTCCACCTATAACAATTTTGATATCTTTGATTTTAAGTTTTTTAATATGTATTTTATGTTTTTTATTAATAACTAGAACAATCTTATTGAATTTATTGTATTTTTTAACTTTATCTATTGAATGCAATAATAAAGGCTTACCTTTATATAGGTGGTAAGGTTTTGGAGTATTTGAATTAAATCTTTTACTTTCTCCACCAGCAAGTATTATAAAACAGTTATTCATGATAAAAATATTTATTAGCCTATTTATCTCATAATGATCAAATTTATCAAAAAAAATATATTCATTATTTTAGTATTTATAATCACGCTATTTCTTGGTTTTCTAACTTTTTTAACATTTATAGATAAAAGCTTTATCAAACTAAGTGATCAAAATCTTGAGATACTTTTGCTTATTAATACTTGCTTATTATTAATTCTTTTTATGATGATATTTTTAGAGGTAAAAAATTCCTTAAAAGTTGATGTAAGCGTAAGTGGGTCAAAAGCAAACTTCAAGTATATAACTTTTTTTGCTTTGTTTACTTTAATACCTTCAATACTAATTTCTTTATTTTCATTATTTTTACTATCGTTTGCCTTGGATAAGTACTTTGATAAAAAAGTCACATCAGCTGTTAATAACTCATATGAAATAGCAAAAAGCTACACAGAAGAAGTAAAAACTAAAACTCAATTAGAAATTATATTAATTGCATATGACTTAAATAAAAGTGCAAGTTTTTTAAAAACAAATATAAATCAATTTCAAAATTTTCTTAATACACAAAAACTTGTTAGGAGAATGGATGAAGTTCACATTATTGATAAAACTGGCAAACTTTATTTATCCACTTTAAAAAATAACAAAACATATTTGCCTCCTTTAGCAAAAGCTCTTGAGTTAGTTGCAGACGATAAAAGACCGCTAAAGATTATTAATGCTTATGAAAATCAATCTGCATCTATTATTAAACTAGAAAAATATGATGATAAATATTTATATATAGTAAAATATTTAGATAAAAAAATCTCTCAATATTTAATAGACGCAGAGGAAGCTGTTAATTTTTATTACACTATACTAAATAAACAAACTGGTATTAAGATATCATTTGTTCTTATTTATTTAGTTATAGTATCTTTGTTATTATTTTTATCAATATCTATTGCAATAAGATTTTCTTCAAGGTTTTTTAGATCAATTAATAATTTAATTATCGCATCTGCAAGTATTGGTAAGGGTAATTTAGAAATAAAAGTTCCAGAAATAAAGACTGACAAAGATATTGAAACTCTCAATAAAAATTTTAATTCGATGATTAACCAATTAAAATCACAACAAGAAAAACTAATAATCACTGAGCGACATGAAGCATGGGGTAATTTAGCAAGAAAATTAGCTCATGAAATTAAAAATCCTTTAACACCAATTCAATTAACAATTGATAGATTAAAAAATACATACTCAGAAAAAATGAATATAGATGAAAAAGAAAAATTTAAAGAATATCTAAACATAATTAATAAACAGATTAAACAAATAGAAAATTTAGTTAATCAATTTTCTGATTTTGCTAGAATGCCAAAGCCAATTTTAAAAGATAACAATCTTGTTTTAATAATTGAAGAAAATATAAAACTATTAAAAGAATTAGATAATAAAATTGAAATAAATTTTAGTAGTAGTAGTAAAAGTATTGTTTTTAATTCAGATTATGAACAATTAAGCAGAGTATTTTTTAATTTGATCAAGAATGCAATTGAAAGTATTCAGGAAAAGACTATTAAAAATAAAAATTATATGGGAAAAATTAGTATTGAACTTTATGATGATAATGAAGAAATGACTGTAACAATTAATGATAATGGACTGGGGTTTGGAATTTTTGCAGATAACATAAAAGATATTTTAAATCCCTACTTTACGACAAAAATAAAAGGCACAGGTCTGGGCCTCTCTATAGTTAACAAGATTATTAATGATCACAATGGTTTGATTGATTTCATACCAATAAATGATGGAGCAAAAATACAAATTAAATTTATAAAATAAAAATGAGCACAGAAATATTAATTATTGATGATAATGCTGATATTAGAAATATTATTAATGACCTTATTATTGATGCTGGCTACAAAACTAGATTAGCGGCAAATTACAATCAGGCTCTAAATGAAATTGATAAAAAACTTCCTGATGTTGCAATTATAGATGTTAAATTAGATAAAGGAGATAATGATGGTTTAGAATTATTGTCACACATTAAAACTAAAAATAAAGACATACCTGTAATTATTATCACAGGTCATGCAAATGTTGAAATGGCAATT
>Ga0307986_10000827_pt1 | contig 22913 bp, 20 predicted proteins | sample EllFjometageno82_FD_203170 | JGI IMG/M metagenome (GOLD analysis project Ga0307986, IMG submission 203170) | Marine microbial communities from Ellis Fjord, Antarctic Ocean - #82 | ecosystem: Environmental > Aquatic > Marine > Unclassified | place: Southern Ocean | collected 2014-10-09
CTTCAATAATTTATATAATGGTGATGTTCCAGCAAATGCATTTCCACTCAACAACAAACCCAGAACTATGATTCCTAAAATCTTTTTCATGAACTTAAACCCTACACAGAATCTACAGGGAATTCATTCGCAAATTTTATAAATTTTCTAGATTAGGTTGTAGCAACATCGTTGCTAAATAAGGATTATAAAGGATATATTTTATCTGCTAATCCATAACAAAGGATTGCACTAAGCAAAGTTAACACACCAGGGGCTACAATGCCTTCTACAGAAGTCTTTTCGTTATTACCAAGTTTGCTTATTTTGATACTATAGAACCCAACTATAAAGGCTGATAAGTTTTGTAAGAAAATTAAATTAAAAAACGCCCAAGTATTTTCTAAACCAATATCACCATGAATTATTGGTCTTATAAAAACAATATATAGTGCCATTAAAATTGAGCCCAAAAACATAGCTCCAAAAAATCTAGTCATTGTAGCTGCTGAGTGATCAACACCATATTTTTTTAATAAAGATTTAGTAGAAACAATACATCTGTATCCATAAACTGAGTAAGCTAAGAAATGTATAGCAAAAACAATTAGATAAATAATTCCATTAAAGTGTTCAATCATATATTTGGTATTATAAATTATTTTTATAATACAGCACTTTCATTAAAAATTATAAGCTTAAAGCGCACAGTAAAAGATTAAAAACATGAAGTAATTTATGCAAGAACGAATTGCAATTATTGAAGGCTTTATTTGGAATAGTTTGCAAAAATTAATAATTAATTGAGGCATTTTGCACATGCAAAGTGACAATAATGCTTATGTTAATTGTATTTAAAATTCATATTATTTACTTAATTTCAATTATTAACAAAGGAAAAAATATGAAAAAAATAGTAATAACGTTATTCTTGGTACTTTTTACAAGCTCAGTTTATGCTGGTTCATGTCCAATGATGGCCAAAAATATTAATAGTAAAATTGAAGAAGCTCAAAAACTGCGTGATGCAGGTGTTAAAGCTCACGAAGATGGAAATCATGCAGAATCTGAAAAATTATTAAATCAGGCTCTTAAGCTTTTTAAAAGTTAGTATAAAAGCGGTTTGGGGCACCGAGCAACAGAACGCCCCTCCCTTCTAATTAAAAAATAAAGTTGATTAATATTAATTTGGTTTAAGGCAACAGACACTTTAGTATACAGCTAAATAATTTACTTTTAAAATGCAAAAGCATTATAATTTACTAGATGGACAATTTAATTAAAAAACTAGAAGAACAAATTACCTTTCTTCAACATGAAATATCTCAAATGAGTGATGAGCTTTATTCTCAACAAAAAGAAATCTTGGGTTTAAAAAAAGAAATCTTAAATTTTAAAAAAAGAATTGATGAATTTGATAGTGCAAGTGAAACAAATATTAACAAAGAAGATAGCAAACCACCCCACTATTAATTCTTATAATTAATTTATGATGCAAAAATATGACGTTATCATCATTGGTGCTGGTGCAGCTGGCTTGATGAGTGCCATTGAAGCTGGTAAGAGAGGAAGAAAAGTACTTTTAGTAGATCACTCAAAAAAAATAGGTGAAAAAATTCGCATATCAGGTGGGGGAAGGTGTAATTTTACAAACATTAATACCCACTCAAGTAAATTTATCTCAAAAAATCCTAAATTCGCAATATCAGCCTTAAATCAATATACTCAAATTGATTTTATAAATCTAATCAAAAAACATAATATTAAATTTCATGAAAAAAAATTAGGACAACTTTTTTGTGATGAAAGTGCGCAACAAATTATAGATATGTTGCTTTTAGAGTGTCAAGTAGCAAACGTTACTTTAAGAAAAGAAATAATTATTACAGATATTGGTAAACAAGATGATCAATACTTTATTGCTGTTAGCTCTGATAAATACTTTTGCGACTCATTAATTGTAGCAACAGGAGGCTTATCTGTTCCTAAAATTGGAGCAACTAAATTTGGTTACGAAATAGCCAAAAAGTTTAATTTAAACATTATTGAAACATTGCCTGCTCTTGTGCCGCTGACCTTTAGTGAAAAAATACTCGATATGTGTAAGGAACTTAGTGGGTTATCTTTAGAAACAATTGTTTCATTTAAGAAAACTTTTTTTGAAGAAGGAATGTTATTTACCCATAGAGGATTAAGTGGGCCTTCTGTGTTACAAATTTCCTCTTATTGGAAATTGGGTGATAATATTAAAATTAACCTTTCACCAAAACTTGATATTTTTAAATTTTTAGAAAGAGAAAAAAACTTAAACCCTAAACATGATATAAATAATATAATTTCAGAAATTCTTCCTAAAAGATTGGCTTATATAGTTTGTAGAGAAAACACTGTTAGTGGCAACATATCCGAATTATCAAATAAATTATTAAAACAATTAAGCGACTCTATAAATACTTGGGTCATCAATCCAACAGGCTCTGAAGGCTATAGGACGGCTGAAGTTACCCTAGGTGGTATAGATACTAATGAGATTTCTTCTAAAACAATGATGTCAATAAAAAACCCTGGTTTATTTTTTATTGGAGAAGTGGTTGATGTTACTGGTCACTTGGGTGGTTATAATTTTCAGTGGGCATGGTCATCTGGTTTTGTTGCAGGTCAATACGCCTAGATATTATATTTATATATAGGAATTGAATTTATTTTAAAAATTTATCTAAGTTCGGTTTAAAATAATTCGGTCCCTTCATTACTTTTCCAGCTTCATTATAAATGGGTTTTCCACTCTTGCCTAACTTACTCATGTTCGAGTTGTGAACTTCTTGAAAACATTTATCAAGATCAATTCCAAAAGCGTGCCCAGCCCCATATGCTACATATAGAATATCTGTTAAAGCATCAGCAACCTCTAAAATATCCTTATTATCTATTGCTTCCTTTAATTCATTCAACTCTTCTTCAATCAAATCGTATCTGAGCTTATTAATATGATCCGTGCTAAATGAAGGCACAATTTTAACCTTTTGATTAAAGGTTTCCATGAAAGTTTTTACTTTATTAAAATTTGACATTTAGCTCCTATAAGTTTTTTAAAATTTAATGTATAAGTACAGTAAATTATTAATTATATATTAATCAATGAAATTAAGAAAAGAATTCGACAGTATAGGTGGTGTTAATGTACCTAGTGATAAATACTGGGGTGCTTCAACACAAAGATCTATTAAATTTTTTAATATTGGAAAAATATTAGTAAATATTTCAATAATAAAATCTATAGCTATTATTAAAAGATCAGCCGCAATAGTTCATTCTAAAGAAAATCAAATTGAAAAAAAAATAACTGATTCAATAATAAAATCTTCAAATGAAGTGATCGAAGGTAAGCTTGATGAAAATTTTCCATTAAAAGTTTGGCAAACAGGTTCTGGTACACAAACCAATATGAATGTTAATGAGGTAATTGCTAACAGAGCAATCGAAATAATGGGTGGTAAAAAAGGTTCAAAAAAACCTGTGCATCCAAATGATCATGTGAATAAATCTCAGTCTACTAATGATGTTTTCCCGACAGCTATGCACATATCTGTTGCTCAAGAAACTTTGTATAAACTTCTACCAAGTCTAAAAATTCTAGAAAAAGAATTAGATAAAAAATCTAAAAAATTTAAAAATATAATTAAAATTGGAAGAACTCATTTACAGGATGCAACCCCTTTGTCTCTTGGTCAAGAGTTTTCAGGATATCACTTCCAGTTAAAAAAATGTATTGAAAGAATAGAACATGCTCTTAAGGAAATATATAGCCTCGCACAAGGAGGGACAGCTGTAGGAACAGGAATTAATTCAAAAAAAGGTTTTGACAAAAAAGTTGTTAGAGAGATTGCTAAATATACAAAAATACCTTTTAAACCTACTCAAAATAAATTTGCTGAGTTGGCAGCACATGACTCAATAGTAAATTTTTCAGGCACACTAAATACTTGTGCTGTTGCATTAATGAAAATTTCTAATGATATAAGATTCTTGGGCTCAGGCCCAAGAGCCGGCTATGGTGAGCTTATACTTCCAGAGAATGAGCCCGGCTCTTCTATTATGCCTGGAAAAGTTAATCCTACTCAGTGTGAAGCTGTAACCATGGTTTGCGTTAAAGTAATTGGTAATCACACGGGGATTACATTGGCTGGAACGCATGGACATTTCGAATTGAATGTATTTAAGCCAATGATTGCCCATAATATATTGCAATCTATAGACTTGTTAGCTGACAGTACAAAAAATTTTGCTATTTACTGTGTGAGAGGAATCCAAGCTAATAAAAAAAGAATAAAAGAACATTTGGATAATTCACTCATGTTAGTTACCGCTCTAGCTCCATATATCGGATATGATAATGCTGGAAGAATTGCGAAGAGCGCCCTAAAAAACAATACAACTCTTAAATATGAAGCTTTAAAAACTGGTCTTATTGATACAAAAGATTATGATAAAATTGTTGACCCTCGAAAAATGATTTATCCATCATAATATTCACCATAAAGTTTATTTAAAAAAATTCTAAATTTATTTAAATTAGGAATCTGTCTTTCTTCATCGTTATTAAAAACACTCAACACATTTTGCTGTCTATTTAGCGAAACAGTGTCATCAATCTTAAAATTTTTTATTGTCCAATGGTCTCTTAAAAAATCATAATCTAAACTAAAATATATATTTTTAATTAGTTTTCTTTTTTTTTTGGGAATTTGAAAAAAATTAAAAAATTTCTTAGGATTTATTATTGATAATTTAAAATCACCCATAAAAATAAAATTATCATTTTTTAAATTTAAACTACTTTCCATTACATTAAGTGTGCTAATTTTATTTGTTATAAATTGTGTTTGATTAAAATTTATTAATCCATTTTTTTGGCTATAAACCATCTTTAGTGAATCAAATAATTTATTTTTTAATATTGTGGGCGCATCCAAGGTTATGGTTGTGCTTATGTTTTCATTGAATAGTTTTTTAGATTTAATAAGTTCAAATAAAATAGAATTAGTATCTAACAATTTAATCAAATTTAATTTATCCAGATCAACATCTAGAAATAAATGAAATGGGTGTAGATTTAATTCTCCCTTGTAATCAATGTTGTTGTTAATTAACTGAGAGTTTTTAGATTTAAATAAAATACTTTTATTTTCCAATTTATATTCTGATTCAAATTTTGAATTTAAGACTGATAATTCATTTAATCCATTGGTGATTTTACCTTCTTTAACTGATGTATTTTTAAATATAAATTTAAGTTTTTTTCCATTTAATAAGGTGGTATTTTTTTTATTCAATAGGTCTTTATTAAATTCAAAATTAAAAGGAATATTAAACATTTCTCCTTTTAAATATACCTGGTTTAATAGTTTTAAATTGTTCCAGAATAAATTAAAATTCTTCACTTTTGTTATAGAAATTGTTTCACCCATATTATTTTTATAAAAGATATTACTATTCTTAATATTTAATTTTTTTTTTGAAAATATTTTATTTAAATAACTTTTAAAATAATTAAAATCTATTTCTTGAATTGAAATATTTGCACCATCAATTGAGACTTCATTAATCTCTAGTTTATTTTTATTAAATAAATTTTTTTGAGATATAAATACTTTTAATTCTTTGATATTAGATAAATGCCTTGGGTTTTTAAGATTATCATCAAAAATTTTAGCATCCTTTATTGTAAAATGTGGAGATGGCAGTATTTCATATGAAATTTCTGAAGAAACACTAAAATTAATTTTAAATTCTTTTATTAACTTTTTTTCAATTATATTTTGAACCCATGTTTTTTTGTATAAAGTGGGAATAGATAGATAGAACAAATAAATAAATACAACACCAATTAAGACAATTAAGCACTTATTAAAGTTACTTACTTTAAGTCTTTCCTTTTCATTTAAGTTGGCTTTACTAAAGGGATTAAAGTCAATTTTTTTTTTACCAAAATCCTTAAATGGAGACTTATTGAATAAAATACTTAAAAATTTAACAACTTTGCCAAAGGCCTTTTTGCCAAAGGGATTTTTGCCAACGAGATTGAAGTCAATTTTTTTTTTACCAAAATCCTTAAATGGAGACTTATTGAATAAAATACTTAAAAATTTAACAACTTTCTTATATTTTTGTTTAATATTTTCCATGAAGATTTAATAGACTTATAGTGATAATTTTAAAATGATAAACTCTGAATATTTAAACGATTTAAACAAGGCACAAAAAGAGGCTGTTTTATATCTTGATGGGCCCTTATTAATCGTCGCTGGGGCTGGATCTGGAAAAACTAAGGTTCTTACGTCTAGAATTGCACATATTATTAGGGAGAAAAAAGCATTTCCAAATCAAATTCTTTCAGTAACATTTACCAATAAAGCAGCAAAAGAAATGCAAAATAGAGTTAGTGCAATACTTAACTCCGAAGCAATTGGATTATCCTGGCTTGGAACGTTTCATTCTATTTGTGCAAAACTTTTAAGAAAACATGCACCTGCTGCTGGCTTAACTTCAAACTTTACTATTATAGATACTGATGATCAGGTGAGATTAATCAAGAATATTTGTAAATCTGAAAATATAGATATTAAACAACTTGCACCAAAATATATTTTATCAATTATTGATAGATGGAAAAATAAAGGTTTTTATCCTGGTGAGGTAATAATAAATAAAAATGATATATATGAAAAAACTGTCCTACCCTTGTATAAGATATATCAACAAAAATTATCAGATTTAAATGCCTGTGATTTTGGTGATTTAATTTTGCATGTCGTTAAAATTTTAGAGAGAAATTTAGAGATAAGAGCAATCTACTCAAATAATTTCAAATACATACTGGTTGATGAATATCAAGATACCAATTACATTCAAAGTAGGTGGCTATACTTATTATCTGAAAAACATAAAAATATATGTTGTGTGGGAGATGATGATCAATCTATTTACAGCTGGCGAGGTGCAGAAATAAAAAATTTCTTAGAATTTGATCAGGTTTATAAAAATTCAAAAGTAATAAGATTAGAAGAAAATTATAGATCTTCACAAAATATTCTATCAGTAGCTTCTAATCTTATTGCAAATAATCAAAACAGAGTTGGAAAGACTTTAAAAACAACAATGGAAGAAGGCGACCTAGTTAAACTAAATTGCTTCAAAAATGGAAAAGACGAAGCAACAGGAATTTCTGATGAAATAGAAAAAAAACTAAAAAAAAAATATTCTTTTAATAATATTGCTATTTTAGTTAGAGCTATATTTCAAACAAGGGAATTTGAAGAACGTTTTTTAAAAATCGGAATGCCTTATAGAATTTTGGGGGGGACAAAATTTTATGAAAGAGCCGAAATTAAAGATTGTGTTGCCTACCTAAGATTGATTCATCAACCAAAAGATGATTTAGCTTTTGACAGAATAGTAAATAACCCAAAAAGATCTATTGGTGAAAGCACTACAAAATTAATACACGAGTTTTCAAATGTAAATTCGATAAGTCTAGAAATTGCCTCAAAAACTTTAATTGAAAAAAATTTAATTAAGCCCAAAACTAAGATGGGTCTTAGTTCATTTTTATTCCTAATAGACAAATGGAGAAATGATATAAATATTAAAAAAATTAATCATGTTAAATTATTACAATTAGTGTTGGACGAATCTGGATATTCGGCAATGCTTAAAAATAAAAAAGATGTTGATAATGAAAGTAGATTGGAGAACATTAAAGAACTTTTGAGTGCTATGAAAGAATTTGATGGTTTAGAGAGCTTTTTAGAACATGTGGCTTTAGCAACTTCAATTGATCAGGATTGGGATGGAGAAAAAGTTAACATGATGACAATGCATGGCTCAAAAGGTCTAGAATTTGATGTTGTATTTCTACCAGGGTGGGAAGAAGGTTTGTTTCCTCATCAAAAATCGATTGAAGAGAAAGGTCAAAATGGGCTTGAAGAAGAAAGAAGGTTAGCCTATGTCGGCATAACAAGGGCCAAGAAAAAAGCCCTCATATCTTTTGCTATGAATAGGTTTTATCAAGGAAATTGGATTGACAGTATGGCCTCAAGATTTATTGATGAATTGCCAGAAAAATTTTTAGAAAAGAATTCATTTTTTGATGACTCTAAGGATGATGAAAATGATTTTGAATTTAATCAAGATCTTGAAGTTGACGAAGGAACCAGAAGCCCAGGATGGATAAGATATCAAAAAAGAATTAAATGATAAAAAAACGAATAAAGATATTAAGAGAAAAATTTAAAAATTTTCACATTGATGGATATATCATTCCTAAAAATGATGAATTTTTTTCTGAATATGCAAAAAATGATAGATTAAAAAATATTTCTAATTTTACAGGATCAGCGGGTTTAGCTATTATTTTAAAAAAAAATAATTATTTATTTGTTGATGGGCGATACACAATTCAAGCACATAATGAATCAGTTTCAAACTTTAAAATTATTGAGATTCATAAAAATATGCCTCACTCAATAATTAAGAACTGCACATTAGGTTTTGATCCACATTTATTTACAACGGATAAACTTAAGCGTTATTTTTCGAGTGATATTAAGTTAGTTTCAATTGGTGAAAACTTAATTGATAAAATATACAAAAATAAACCTATAAAAGTAAAACCATTTTTTTCCTTATCAAAAATAATAACTGGTGAAAGTCATCAGTCAAAAATTAAAAAAATTATGCACTTTCTGAAACTACATAATGCAGATTTTTTATTTATCAGTGCCCCTCAAAATGTTGCTTGGATATTAAATATTAGAGGACATGACAATCCTACAAGTCCAATTCCAAATTCACGTTTAATCATTGGCAAAAATAAAGAATTGTTTTTAATTGCTGATAAAAAAAATACTCATAAAATTGTTAAAGAAAGAAAAATTAAAAAAAATCAATTAATTGATTTCTGTGATTTTAAAGAATTAATAAGTGGATTAAAAGGCTCTAGGTTTATCATTGACAATCAATCATGCTCTGTTTTTGCTGAAAAAATCATAAACTCTAGATTTAAAATTATAAACAAAGAGGATCCTGTTTATAAATTAAAATCGATAAAAAATTATTCTGAAATTAAACATATGATTAATGCGCATAAAATAGATGGTTTGGCATTAACAAAATTCATCTACTGGATTAAAAATATTAATAATAAAAATATAACTGAAGTTGATGCACAAAATAAATTGGAAAAATTTAGAAAAATGGACAGTAGATACTTGTTTCCTAGTTTTAACACAATAGCTGGTTCTGGTTCAAATGGGGCAATTGTTCACTATAGGGCAACTAAACTTAATACAAAAAAAATTAATAAGGATGATATATTTTTATGCGATTCTGGTGGACAGTATAAATACGGCACAACAGATGTAACTAGAACATTATGTTTTTCCAAACCAAAACAATACATAAAGGACATATTCACTAAAGTATTAAAGGGTCATATTGCTGTTGCACTCACAAATCTAAATAAAAACAATACTGGTAAAAAAATTGACGTACATGCGAGAAAATTTTTAAAAAAAGATGGTTTAGATTACGCTCATGGCACAGGTCATGGAGTAGGTTTTTTCCTAAATGTGCATGAAGGGCCTCAATCTATATCCAAATATAACTCAATAAAAATTGAAAAAGGAATGATTTTAAGCAACGAACCTGGATTTTACAAAAAAAATCATTTTGGGATTAGGATTGAAAATCTACTTTATGTTAAACAAAAAAATAATAGTCTGTATTTTGAAAATCTTACACTAGCTCCAATTGAAAAAGATCTAATTAATTATAATTTATTAAATGAGATTGAAAAAGATTATTTATTCAAATATCATTTGAATATTTACACAGAGTATTCAAACCTTCTAAATAAAAAAGAAAGAAAGTGGTTAGCTAGTCTTATTTAGCATTTCGATCCATACTTGCTGATTTATTATTTCGATTCCAAATTCTTTAGCCATGTTAACTTTTTTAACTGTTGGTTTTTCACCTGTTATCAAATAGTCAAGCTTCTTATTAACATTGCTAATTATTTTTCCTGAATTTTGTTCGATTAAAGATTTAGCCTCTGCTCTACTAATACCATTTAGTTTTCCAGTAAGCATAAAGGTTTTATTTTTCAGTAAACCATTCTTGTTAACTAAAATTGCATCAGCTATTAAAAGATTTTTATTTAATTCAATTAAAACATTTAAATTAGTTTTATTTAAAAAAAAAATTTTAATTGATTGAATTTGTGTAGGACCAATACCGTCAATATTTGATAAGCTATTAATGTTTTGATTTTCATGTAATTTCAAAAAATTTAATGACGTCCTTAAGTGTCTAGCTATTAATTTCGCATTCTCTTGCCCTATATGCCTTATGCCTAATGAGTAAATAAATCTCTCCAAAGAAATTTGTTTTTTTTGCTCAATAGAAAGTTTTAAATTAGCCACGGATAACGTCCCCCATCCTTCTAATTTCTCTATTATTTTATAATTTAAATTAAAAATATCCTGGGGTAGTTTAATTAATTTCAAGTTCCAAAAATTTTCAACAATTTTTTTTCCTAATCCATCTATATTAAAGGCTTCTTTCGAAACAAAATGTTTTATTTTTTCTATTGCTACTTTTTCACATTCGTACCCTTCGCTTATACACCTTCTTACAGCGTCTTGTTTTTTTGTAATTTCATTAAAGTCTTTAATAGTCGTAGAGCCACATGATGGGCATTTTTTTGGAAATAAAAATTTATGTAAATTTTTATCTCTTTTTTTTATATCTACAGAGATAACGTGAGGTATAACATCACCCGCTCTTTCTACTGTTACTATATCTCCTATTCTTATGTCTTTTCTATTTATCTCATCCTCGTTATGAAGCGAGGCATTAGAAACCATAACACCACCTATATTTACTGGTTTTATTTTTGCAACAGGTGTCAGAGCGCCTGTTCTTCCTATTTGAATTTCAATATTTAATATTTCAGATATCGAACTATTAGCAGAAAACTTATGTGCTATAGCCCATCTTGGAGCATTGGTAGCAAAACCTAATCTTTTTTGTAATGCAAAGTTGTTTACTTTGTAAACAATGCCATCAATATCAAATTTTAACTCTTTTCTCTTTTCTTCCATGTTTTGATGATTCAAAATTAAATTTTTAATACTCTTAATTGTTTTATTAAAAAGGTTGGTTTTAAACCCCCATAGCTTTAGATTTTCTAGAAAGTCCGATTGAGTACTAATTTTCATACCCACTTCATACCCATGTGTATACGCAATAAACTTCAATGGAATTTTACTTGTTATAGTTGGATCTTTTTGTCTCAAAGAGCCTGAGGCTGCATTTCTTGGATTTGCAAATTTTGCATTTATTTTTTTGAAATCATCATTTTGAATAAAAACCTCTCCACGTATATCTATCTCTGAAGGGAAATTTTTTTTTTTTATAAGAGTTGGGATATCTTTTATAGTTTTTAAGTTTTCAGTTATATCCTCTCCTTCATTTCCGTTACCTCTTGAAAGTCCTTTTATAAATTTTCCATTTTTATAAATTAATGATGCTGATATACCATCTATTTTAGGTTCAGCACTATATTCTATACTGTCTGAATTTTTTAAACTTAGAAAGTTTAATATTTTTTTTTCAAAGTTAACAAGATCTTCTTCATTAAATGCATTACTTAAAGATAGCATCGGAATCCTATGTTTAACCTTTTGAAAATTTTTAGATGGTTTAAAACCCACACTTTCGGAGGGTGATTTTTTGTTATTTAAGAATGTATATTTTTTTTCTAAATCTATTATTTTTTTTTTTAGGATGTCGTATTCTTGATCACTAATTATAGGCTTATCTTTGTCATAGTAATGGTCATTATGTTTTTGAATTAATTTAATTTTTTGTATGTATTCTATTTTAATTAAATCATTTTTCATTTTATTTGAAAATGTTTTTAAAAATTTTTATTACATTTTTTCTTTTTTTTTGATCTTTTTTAATTACTTCAGTTTTATAATTTCTATTAAAAACCTTATATGATTTTTCGTACCATTTACTGGAGAGATAATTGTATCCTAATAAACTTGCATATTTTTTTGATTCATCTATTAGGCCAATGTGATAATAAATTTCAACCAATCGATGTGTCGCTTCCTCTATGTAAATTGTTGTATCGTATTCTTTTAACACATTTTTAAATCTATTTATTGCTGCTATCCACTTTTCTTTTTTTATATAGTGACGCCCGATATACATTTCTTTAGATGCTAAGATATCATGTATTAAGCCTATCTTGTATTGTGAGTCTAAAGCAAAATCTGTGTTTGGGTATGTCTCTACAATAAATTCAAATTTTTTTTTAGCTTTAATTAATGGTGCTAGATCTTTTTTTTCATCTACAATTTCTTCATAATAACACATAGCAAGCAAGAAGTGAGCATAAGCTATACTTTTATCTTGGGGATAAGTTTTGATGTATCTTTCCAAATTAAATACTGCTTCACTATAATAATTTTGAAGGTAATATGAGTATGATGCCATCAAAGCAGACTTCGCCGCCCAATCTGACTGGGGGAATAATAGTTCCGAATCTAAAAATTTGCTTGCAGCATAAAAGGTATCTCCTTTTTCCAAGTATTCCATTCCTTCTTCGTATGAAGAAATCATTTCTAATTCTTGGTCAAGTTCTTTAATTTCTGAAATTTCTTTTTTATCTTTGGAGCAAGATTGTAATGTTAGAAATATTAATACTATTAATAATTTATTTTTAAATTTCATTAAAGTATTTTATTGGTATTTTATCTATATAGCAAAAAATAATTATGCAATAGATCTCAGCGCACTTTTATTGATAAAAGCATGTGGGAGATTTTTTTCCTTGATTTCTAACAATGAGAAATTTTCATTATTCTCAAAAACCTTTCTAAGTAATTGATTTGTTAGTTTGTGTCCTCCTTGAGAGCAGACAATTTTACCGATTATTTTATAACCAGACAAATAAAGATCACCCATACAATCTAGAATTTTATGATTCACAAATTCTTTTTTATTTCTCAGCCCTTCTTTATTTAAAACTTTATCTTTATTTACAACAATTGCATTTTCAAGACTTCCACCCTTTGCTAGTCCCATTGCTTTCAATTTCTCAATATCCTCGTACAGACAAAAGGTTCTTGAAACGTAAATATCTGTTAAATCAGACTCATAGACTTTAATTGAATTTCTTTGGTTTCCTATCAAATCATTTTCATATTTAAGCTCAAAATCTATGTCTAAACTAATTTTGCTAGGTTCGATTGATATTGATTTCTTCCCATCTTGAAATTCTATTTTATTTTCTATCTTTATAACTTTAATTGGTGCGTCACTTGATTGAATTCCTGATTTGGATATCGCTTCAACAAAGTCTTTTGCAGATCCATCAAGTATTGGCACTTCTTGATTGTTAATTTCAATCATCGCATTATCAATGCCCATTCCATACAATGCGGCCATCAGATGTTCTATAGTGGAAACACTCACTCCATATTCATTTGAAATTGTAGTACAAAAAACTGCGCTACTAACATTAAAAATATTAGGAATTACAATATTGTTTACTTTAATATCTGTTCTCTTAAAAACTATTCCTGTGTTTGGTTCTGCTGGTTTAATTTTAATGTTTGCATTTAGACCACTGTGAAGTCCCACACCGTCGATAGAGATAATTTCTTTAATAGTTTTTTGAGTTAAAACAGACATGTAGAAACTTATAAATTCAGAAAATAAAATAAGAAAAACAAGAAATGTTACGAGAAAATACTGATTTATTCAAACATATGAAAAAGTTTTTCAAAAAAGCCTTCTTTTATTTGTTTTTTTGGCACCACTACAACCTCTTGCCTGTTTATACCCATGTTTAATTTTAAGGCAGACTCACAAATACTCTCTGGTGTTTCCTCTAGTAAGTCTATTTCGTCTGAAAAGGAGATTTTATTCTTAAAATTATCATTTAATATTTTAGAACCCTCTCCCGTTAAAACTATTTTGAGTTTACTTAATGTGTCCAAATTTTTATTTTGTTGAATAGGCTTATTACATAGCTCCAGGATCTCCTCCAACCTTGCAAAAATTATGTTTTCAACCAAGTCAAAAGATATTTTATTTTCTTCCAAGTAATTATCGTCTGCATCAAAATTTAATTTAATTTTTTCTGCAGTCGTTAAATCTATATTTAGGATTTTAGAGATATCTTTTGTAACATGGTTGCTTCCAACAGGTATCACTTCAAAAAAGATAATTTGGTCATCGTAGTAGCTGGTCACAGACGTCTTATTAAAACCCATATCAATAAAAGATAAATTTTTACTTGAAATAAAATTATCTTTATAGTTCGCTGCTTTTGTATAACTTGATATAAATATTTGATTTAAAGATATATCAAATTTAGAAAATATTATTTTTAAATCACTTACAATTTTTTTGGCTAAACATATAAAAACAATATCGATTGATAATGAATTGCAGTCAATATCACCTGGCAAATAGGAGTAGTTTTCATTATTAATCTTATAATTTTGAATAACTATATGGATGATACTTTGGTTAGAATAGTTTCGCAGTATTTGCTGCTTTGCATCTTGTATCACAAACTGCACATCTTCTTTTTTTAATTTTGATCCATCTAAATTTTTTTTTAACGATAAGCTGACAGATATTATTTTTGAACTATCAAACATTAAGTTTATATTATCCAAATATTCATTTGTATTTTTTTCTATAGTTGAAATTATTTTTTCTATTTCAGACTCTTTCTCTGAATGGTTTAAATAGAAGTTACTTTCACAATAAAAATTTTTTTTTATATCACTTTTATTAATTGCTGCAGCCCTGCTTTTTGATGATCCATAGTCAAAATATATATCAAAATTTTTACTGCTCATTATTGTTTAATAATTCTATTTGGGATTCTCAAATCAATCACTCTATTAATTTCTAATTTATTATTTTTCAAGATCATAAAAGCATTCTTTAATGCTTCCGGTATATCTTTCTCGGGTAATTTAATCAAAATATTATTATTTGTCTTTATATCCCATCTTTTACTAACATAAAAAACTATTGATTTAAAATCGCTAAATTGAAAATCTGAATTTTTTATTACATTCCTAAACTCTAAAAATTTTTTCGAGTTAAACTCTCCGAATAAAATTGGCAGTTCTTTTTTCATATTTTCATCAAAAATAAGTTTTCCATTTGATCCTATAAAAATTTTAGGATCATCATTTTTAACCGCAATAAGCTTTGCTGGTTTTATTTTAATGTTTATAGTTGATGGATATACTTTTTTAGCAGAATATTGCTCAACCAAGTTGTATCCTGAAATGATATTATTAATTTTTTTTTTGTTAATAAAAAAAATATTTTTATTAATTAATTTATTGATTTTATTTATTATTTGAAGATTTTTATCTTCTGACAAACCAGATACATTAATTATGGTAACTTTGGTTAGGTTTTTATTTTGATTGTCTATTTTCTTATTATTGATTGTGCTTAATATTAATAGAAGTATTAAATATAATAAGACTTTATTTTTTTTATCTATTGATTGATGCATCTTTTAAAATCCATTCAATCAACTTTATAAAACTCATACCAGTATATTTTGCTATTTCTGGCACTAAAGATAGTTTGGTCATTCCTGGTTGTGTATTTATTTCTAATAAATAAAATTTTTCTTTATAGAATTTAAAATCAGATCTAGTCACACCCCTACATCCAATTTTTTTATGTGCCTTTAAGGCCATGTCAGTTATTTTTTTTAATTCATTTTTATTTAGTTTTACTGGTATCACATGCTCTGTTTTGGCTTTTGGGTTATATTTTGCTTGATAGTCATAAAATTTTCTTTTTGGCTTAAGTTCTATGGTGCCTAATTTTTTTCTTCCCATTATTGCTACTTGAATTTCTCTTCCTGGAATAAATTCTTCTATTAAAATTTCTCTATAAGAACTTAATATTTTTAAGTTTTTTAAAATATTTTTTTTATCACATATATAAACATGTACACTTGAGCCTTCATTTATCGGTTTTAATACAACGGGAAATTTTAATTTTTTTTCAATTTTTGTAATAATGCTCTTCTCATCTCTTCCATAAATAAATTTAATATATTTTGGAGTTAGTATTTTATTTTGTATAAATATTTTTTTAGAAATCTCTTTATCCATTGCTATTGAAGATGAAATAACTCCTGAATGAGTGTATGGAATTTTTTGCGTCTCCAGTATCGCTTGTATATAACCATCTTCCCCGAACTGACCGTGCAATGCATTAAATATCACATCTGGATTAAAGACTTTAATTTTGTCTAAAAGTTTGTCTGGTTCACAAGTGGTAACTCTATAATAATTTTTCTTTAATTCTTTTGCTACTTCCTTACCTGTTTCTAAGCTTACCAATCTCTCCTTAGATATTCCACCACACAAAATTAAAACTTTTTTTTTCATATTTATTCTAGTATTTTTATTTCTTTTTCTAAATTTATTCCTGTCTTTTTTTTCACACTTTTCTCAACAAAATCTATCAATTTTTTCATATCCTTAAACTTAGCATTTTTTTTGTTTACAAAAAAATTACAGTGTTTTTCTGAAATATAAGCGTCACCAAAACTTGTATTTATCGGCACAGACTCCCTTATAAGTTCCCATGCTTTCTTCTTTGTTTGCCTAATAGGGTTTTTGAAGGTACTTCCACTCGTCCTAATTTTAGTTGGTTGATTATTATCTTTTTTAATTTTCAATTCTCTCATTTCTATTTCAATTTTATTTTTATCTTTTTTTTTTCCTTTTAATGATGCGCTTAAAAAAATTAGATCATCTGGTAAATCATTATTTCTATACTCAAATGAAACTTTATTAGCAGGGATTGTAATCATTCTTCCCTTTCTATCTATTGCTTGAATTGAAATAAGTATGTCTTTAAATTCTGTATTAAAGCAACCTGCATTCATTCGTAAGCCACCACCTACAGTTCCTGGTATGCAAGCTAAGAATTCTAAACCACTTATGCTATTGGATAAAGCAAATTCTGATAATTTTTTATCAGTACATGCGCTTCCCGCAACAATAATATCATTAGGCAACAATGAAACATTGGAAAAATTCTTCCCTAATTTAATTACCACTCCATTAAAAGTATTTTCACTAACAAGTGTGTTTGAGCCTGAACCTAAAATATAAATTTTTTTTTCTTTACCAAATTTTTTTAAAAATACGACTAGATCCGATAAAGACTCCGGTTTAAAGTAAATTTTAGTTTTGCCCCCAATATTAAACCAATTACTTTTCTTAAGATCATAGTTGAAATAAAATTTAATATTAGTTTCTTTGGAGAATTTTTTAATTTCCTTAATTAGCATTATATTAGTTTTGGTAACTCTCTCATCCAAGAAGAAACGGTTCCAGCTCCCATTCCAATAATTATTTTTTTTCCATAAATACTACTTCTGATAAACTTGGCTAATTCGTATTGGTCGTTAACTAAAAACAATCTTACTTTTGAATTTTTTACAATATCTTTAGCAAAATTATTATAATTAAATCCTAATTTTATTTTTTCTCCTGCTGCATATATGGGGCATAAAATAACAACATCGGCTTTCTTAAATGATAGACTAAATTCTTTTTTAAGATCTTTTAGTCTTGATATTCTGTGAGGCTGAAATACACAAATTATTTCTTCTTTTTTATAAGCAGCCTTTACTCCATTTAAAAGTTCTTTAATTTCCGTGGGATGGTGAGCATAATCATCATAAAAAGTAGCTTCCCTATAAGTAAATATTTTATTAAATCTTCTTTGAACACCTTTAAATTCTTTCAATCCTTTTTTAATAATTTCTTTAGATATTCCAATTACTGTTGCTACCGCTACAGCGGCTGTGGCATTTCTAATATTATGCACTCCAAGCAGAGGAATTTTGATTTTATTTATCGATATATTTTTCTTTCCAGGCAACTTAATAGACAAATCATACTCTGAGGATTCTTTTAATTGTCTTATATTTTTTATATAAAATTGAGATTTTGGATTAATTCCATATGTATAATAATTCTTTGTTTTGAGTTTCTTTAATAGATCAGCATTATTTTTATCATCAATGCAAATAAATGCTTTTCCAAATGATGGAACTTTATAGATAAATTTTACAAATAAATTCTTTAAATCGCTCATAGATTTATAAAAATCCATATGCTCTCTGTCAATATTTGTAACAATCGCATATGTCGGTGGCACATGTATGAAGCTACCGTCTGACTCATCTGCCTCTAATATACACCAATCACTTTTTCCAAGTTTTGCTGAATTTTTTAATGAATTAAGTACACCACCATTTATAATTGTTGGGTCTAATTTTGTTTTTGAAAATATAGCATCTAGCAATGAAGTAGTTGTAGTTTTACCGTGTGATCCTGTCACTACAATGTTCTTGGTTAAAGAAACTATATGGGCCAACATCTCACCTCTTTTATAAACGGGAAGTTGTTTTCTTCTTGCTTCGATCAGCTCAGGATTATTTTTTTTTATTGCAGAGGAAATAACAAGAATAGTGGCTTTATCAATATTTTTTTTAGTATGCTTAATTGAAATTTTTATTTTATTTTTTTTTAATCTATCTATATTTTTGTTATTAAAAATATCACTACCTTGAACATTAAAGCCCATTCCGTTCATTATTAATGATAGGCCACTCATGCCTATTCCACCGATACCAACAAAGTGTATAACTTCAGTTTTTGCTAATTCAATTTTCATTAATAGTAGTTATAATTTTTTGATTTATATGATTCCAGGTATTTTGATAGTTAAAATTTTTCATATTTCTTTTTTTATTTGAATATTCCTCTTTATTTTTAATAATACTTACTAATTTATCTTCTAGGGTGTAATCCTTAATTTCATTTTGATTTAGAATCCAATTACAACCAATTTTTTGATAAAAAGCAGCATTTTCATATTGATGATTATCTTTAGCTGTAGGTAATGGTATAGCAATATGGGGTATGGATAAAAAAATTAATTCTGCCAATGTAGATGCGCCTGCTCTAGTTATGCATAAATTCGATTCACTCATAAATTCAGCAATGTTCTTATTAAAATCAAATAATTCATTTTCGATTTTATTTTCTAAATAAAAAGTTTTTAAATTTTTGTAGTTATTTGGGCTGGTTTGTTGGAATATTTTTAGCTTAAATTTTTTTGATAATTTGACTATTGTGCTTTGAATTGTTGTATCAAATAATTTTGCTCTTTGACTTCCACCTATTATTAATAAATTAATATTTTCATCTATATCTTTATTATTGGCTATTTTAGCAAAATAAAACTCTTTTCTTAAAATTGGTGGGATTAAAGAAATTTTATTTTTTAGCTTACTTGGAAAATTTTTAATTTCATAAGAATAACAAAAAATTTTTTCACAAAAGTTAATAAAAAATTTATTTGACCTACCCAAGACCATATTTGGCTCAAATAAAAATAATTTTATATTAAGAATTTTTGATGCAATGCATAGTGGTAGAGACATGTATCCACCTGTTGATATCAATATGCTGATTTTTTTTCTTTTTAAAAGAAAAAAAGATTTAACCGTCATAAGTAAAAAAGAAAAAATTTGAAAAGGTAATAAGAAAATATTTTTTGATATTTTTCTTACATTTATAATTTCTATATCATATTTTTTTTTATCTAAAAAATGAATTCCTCTACGATCGGTGACTAAAGAAACATCAAATTCATTTTTTAGGTGTTCATAAAAAATTGATGCAGGTACAACGTGGCCCCCTGATCCTCCTGTACTTATTAAAATTTTTTTCCTCATATTAGTTAACTTTTCTCTTTGTTAAATTTAGAATAATACCAGAAAGAATTGACACGCCAATAATTGAAGAACCACCATAACTTAAAAATGGCAAGGTCATGCCTGTTGTGGGAAATAACCTAATGTTAACACCCAAGTGAATTAATACCTGGAATATAATAAGAGTTATTGCTCCTGCTAAAACTAATTTTATCTTTTCACTTTCCTCAAAATACATTTTTCTGAATACGCTGTAGATAAAAAATAAAAATACTACTAATAATAAGATAATAACAACAACACCAAATTCCTCTGATATTACAGAAACTATATAATCTGTATGTGCTTCTGGGACTCTATTTTTTAACGTTCCTTCACCAATACCTTTTCCAAAAAAACCCCCACTAACAATAGCATCGATTGCTTTTTCAGACTGAAAATTATGTGTTCCATCTGCTGTATTAAAAAACGACAAGATTCTATTTTTTATATAATCAAATTTGGGAATGAAAAACACTATATAAAGTAGAGATGCTAATGAAATGCTGAAAAAAGTGAGAAACACTATAATGCTTATTCCTGAAATAAAAACTAGCGTTAACCAGGATAAAAAAATGAGTAATGTTTGTCCGATGTCTGGTTGCATCATTAATAAAAAAGAGACCGGAACTATTACAATAAAACTAATAAAATATTTATAATAGATATTAAAATGCTTTTCGCTGCTTAGTATGGTGGCAAGGAACATTATTGTAAAAGGTTTAACAAGTTCTATTGGTTGAAACCTTGGTAAATAAAATAAATCAAGCCAACGCTTTGATCCATTAACTTCCGTACCAATTATTGGTACTAAAAATAAAAAAAATAAAGAAGTAGCAAATAAAAAAATTGAAATTTTAAAAAGTTTTTTTTCTTCTATGCATGAAAAAAATATTAAAACGATTACACCAAGAAAAATATATGCCAAATGTTTAAAAAAGAAAAAATAATTATTAGTATCTAATTTATCTGATGCTATTAACGAGGTTGAAACTAGTGAAAAAAATAACCCAAGACTAAACAAGCACACTATTAATAAAAAAATTGTCTTATTGATGTTTTTCCACCACATATAGTAGAATCTGTAAACTGAATTATTGCTTAACATTGATAAATTTTTTAATAAGTTTATTAAAGTGTTTTCCCCTGTCTTCAAAATTTTTAAAACTATCAAACGAAGCAGCAGCAGGACTAAAAAGGATAGTTTGGTGTTTTCTATTTTTACTATTATTGATATTAAAAAAAATTTTTTTTATTGAAGATTCTAAGTCATCAAAAGATTCATATTTTATTATATTTTTTAATTCTTTTGTAAAAAAACGCCTATCTTTTCCAAAGATATATGCTTTAAAATTTTTACAATTATTTTTCAATAGTGAAAATTTATCCCCTTTTTTTGCTAAACCCCCAACCAACCAATGAACATTAGATAATGACCTCAATATACTTGTTGATGAAGAAAAAGTTGTTGCCTTAGAATCATTAATAACTGTTAAATCATTTGATTTGAATATTATTTGTTGTCTGTACTTTAGGCCATTAAAATTTTTCAACGTTTTAAAAATATTTTCTTTTTTAATATTAAAAATCTTTATAATTTCAATTATAAAAGATAAGTTTTTTTTATTACCATCTGTTCTAAAATATGGATTGTTTATTTTTTTTAAAATTTTAGGATCAACTTTTTTATTAACCTTGATTATTTCTGACAGAAATTTTTGATTTTTTATTTGTTTTTTTATGTGAAAATTACTTGTATCTAAAATTGCGTAATCTTTCTTTGTTTGATTTTTTATTAATTTAAACTTTGCTCTAACATAATTTTTAAGTGTTTTGTGTCTCTCTAAATGATCTGGTGAAATATTTAATATTACAGCAATATTAGACCTAAATAATTTACTGTATTCTAACTGATAGGAGGAAGCTTCAATTACAAAAATTGTCTTACTTGTTATATTTTTTTCTAATAAAATTGGGTTACCTATATTTCCTACTAACCGCACATCTTTTTTATGTTTTCTCAAAACTTCGTATAAAATTTTAGATGTTGTTGATTTTCCATTTGTGCCAGTAATAGTAATATTTATATTTTCACTATATTTGTTATAGAAAATATCCAAGTCAGTATTAATTTTTTCTATATCTTTTTTTAAAAACTGAGAAAGCTGGCAATTATCAGTATTAATTCCAGGGCTAATTATTGTATAGTCAATTTTTTTTTTTATTAAATTTTTATAACTTATTAAGTTTTTTTTTATTTCTACACTTTTATTATTAATTTTCTTATCATCATATAAATAGATTGTATTTTTTTTTTTTAAAAATTTATATGCAGATAAACCACTTTTTCCTAAACCGTAAATTAGAATTTTTTTTTTATTAAAAATATTTTTATTATTTAACATTATCTTAATTTTAATGTCGCCAGCCCAATCATTGCAAGAATTATTGAAATAATCCAAAACCTTATTACTATCGTTGATTCTGCCCAACCCTTTTTCTCATAGTGATGGTGTATAGGTGCCATCCTAAAAACTCTTTTTCCTGTTAACTTGAAAGAAAGCACTTGAACTATTACCGAAACTGCCTCAAGCACAAACAATCCCCCTGTTATAGCTAGAACAATTTCATGTTTCGTTATTATTCCAATCGCTCCAAGTGATCCACCTAGCGCTAAAGACCCTGTATCTCCCATAAATATTTTAGCTGGTGGTGCATTAAACCATAAGAAGCCTAGACATGCTCCAATGATAGATCCGCAAAATACAGAAACTTCGCCCATACCCTTAATGTAGGTTATTTGTAGATACTCTGAAAAAACTATATTACCAGTCACGTAGCTAATAAAAGCGAAACATCCAGCAACTAATATAACTGGAACTGTAGCCAATCCATCAAGTCCATCTGTTAAGTTAACAGCATTTGATGAGCCTACAATTATAAATACTGAAAATGGTATAAAAAACCAACCAAGGTTTATTATTAAGTTTTTAAAGAAGGGAAAATATAAATTTGTTAGTTCTTCATG
>Ga0307986_10000829_pt1 | contig 22905 bp, 22 predicted proteins | sample EllFjometageno82_FD_203170 | JGI IMG/M metagenome (GOLD analysis project Ga0307986, IMG submission 203170) | Marine microbial communities from Ellis Fjord, Antarctic Ocean - #82 | ecosystem: Environmental > Aquatic > Marine > Unclassified | place: Southern Ocean | collected 2014-10-09
TTTAGTTACTTCTTGACCTAAATATTTTTCAGCAGTCTCTTTCATTTTTTGAAGAATAAAAGCTGAAATCTGTGAAGGAGAGTATTTTTCACCTTTAGCCTCAATCCAGGCGTCACCTTTTTCAGAATTGACAATCTTGAATGGAGCTGCTGCAATATCTTTTTTTACTGTAGGGTCTTCAAAATTTCTTCCTATTAATCTTTTTACAGCAAATATAGTATTTTCAGGATTAGTTACAGCCTGTCTTTTGGCAGGTTGTCCAACAAGTTTTTCCCCGTCATCAGTAAATGCAACAACAGATGGAGTTGTTCTTGCACCTTCTGCATTTTCCAAAACCTTCGGTTGGCTACCTTCCATGATAGACACGCATGAATTAGTTGTTCCTAAATCTATTCCTATAATTTTGCTCATAATTTAAATTCTATCCTTTATATAAGTGTTAATTTTTGATCTACAAGTTCTGACAAACATTATTAATTTTCTGAATTCTCTTTATTTTCCTCACTTTTTTCCTCCTTTTTTTCAGTCTTCTTTGAAACACCGACAAGAGATGGTCTGAGAAGTCTGTCTTTCATCATAAATCCTTTTTGGATTTCCTGAACAATTAAGCCAGGCTCTTTTTGATCATCATCAATTTCCATCATGGCTTGATGAAGGTTTGGATCAAGTTTTTTACCAATTGAAATTATAGGAGTAATTCCATTTTTTGATAAAATAGAAACCATATCTTTATTTATAATGTCAAAATGCTCTAAAGTTTTTTTTAAAGCTTCTGAATTTTTTAATGCTTCATCACTTTCCAGTATTTGTTTTGATCTTTCCAAATTATCAATTAGGTTTAATGTTTCTTTTGCAAAAGCAAAACCACCATAATTAAAAGCATCCTCTCTTTCTTTTTCAAATCTTCTTCTTTGGTTTTCCATTTCAGCAAAGGCTCTAGCCACTTTATCTTCTAGGTCTAAAATTTTTTCTTCAGGGCTAATTTCCTTAGGTTCTAAAATTTTTTCTTCAGGGCTAATTTCCTTAGGTTCTAAATTTATTTCTTCAGGGCTAATTTCCTTAGGTTCTAAATTTATTTCTTCAGGGCTAATTTCCTTAGGTTCTAAAATTTTTTCTTCAGGGCTAATTTCCTTAGGTTCTAAATTTATTTCTTCAGGGCTAATTTCCTTAGGTTCATTAATTTGTTCTTCAGTATTGATGTTTTGATCTTTTTCCATTGTGACTTATATGGTAAGAAATTTAATAATTGCTAGATGTTAAAAAAAAAAATTATAAAATTATTAGTAGGCACAAATAATAAAGGTAAATTAAAGGAAATTAGAGATTTATTGCCTGAAAACCTTGAAATTTTCTCTACTTCAGACTTTAAAATTAAAAGTCCAGTCGAAAATGGAAAATCTTTTGAAGAAAATTCTTTAATTAAAGCTAGATATTTTTCCAAAAAGTCAAAAATGATTTGCTTGTCAGACGATTCAGGGTTGGAGATAGATATTTTAGGAGGTAATCCAGGTATCCATTCTGCCAGGTGGGGTGGAAAAGAAGGAGACTTTGTTAAGGCAATCAATAGAGTTTTTAAAGAATTAAATAAAGAAGATAAAAATTGGAAAATTAAAAAAATTAAAGCGCGATTTATTTGTGCTTTGACCATCTATAGACCCAATCAGAGGACTATAAGCTCGATTGGTAAAATTGAAGGATACATTTCAAGTTCTATGAAGGGGAAGAATGGATTTGGTTATGATCCTATTTTCATACCATCTGGGAAAAAAGTTACTTTTGGAGAAATGAAACCTATTCAAAAATATAAAATAGACCACAGGTTTAAAGCTTATCAAAAAATCAAAAAATTTTTTTAAACTCTTTATTTTCTACTTTATAAAAATTTAAAATATGATTAATTTTATTATCTTTAATCTCAAAATTTCCCACTTTCCCTTTAAATAGAGTTTTTCTTATAAAAATTTTTTCATCTATAATATAGTCATTTTGCATAATTAAATAATAAACAAGCCCTACTAAATCAAAGCTTAAAAAAGATAATTGATTGGGATATTGATTATATTTTTCAAAATATCTAAATGAGAAATGATCATAATTTTTTTTATTGATAGATGGAAAGTATAATGGCTGTGAGCTTATTTCTTTAAGCAAAGATTCATCAAACCATTGGTTGAGCGTAATTAAGTATTTTTCTTTAGGTGAAACATCAGTATATAATAATGATGTTGTCACACTCTTTAAGCTTTCGTCAAAATCTGCAATTATTATAGAGTCAAATTTTATATCTCCAAGAGTGTCATTTTTTTTAATTTTTTCTATTAAATTTTCTTTATTAATTTCATCTGACTCCTCTAATCTTTTTACTTCGTCTTCTAGGTTTTGTTTTCTTCTTTCGTACTCTGTAATTATCTCAATTTGTTTTGTAAGCTGTGTTGGGTCAGTGCTGTAGATATGATTTTTTATTATTTTTATTTTAGAACTAGAAATAGCTTTTTTAATTTCATTTTTATAATCTACGTCTGGAGTCAAAAAGATAGTGTTTTTAATTTCTTTTAATTCTAAAAACTTTTTAATTGCATTTAACTGAGAGGTGGCATTTATACCTGCATTAATAATATTTCTTGATCCATGATTATCTTTGTTTGTAAGGGATAGAAATATTAATTTATTTAATTCATCAAGATAAATTAAATTTTCATTAAATACTGGACCAATAATTATTTTTACTCCTAATGCCTCTAATTCCTTAGCTGATCTTAAAGTGATTTCAGGACTAGAGGCAGTGTCTTTTGGAATGATTTCTATTGATAGGTTGTTAATCTGATTGATTGCTAGCCGGGTAGCTTTAACTATTGATTGTCCAATCTCTGAATTTTTACCACTTAATGGGATAAGCAAGCCAATTTTAATTTTTTCTTTAGCAAACACATTCCCCAAAGAAATTAAAAAGGTTAAAGTTATAAGTAATATAAATTTAATAATTTTTTTCATTTTAATGTTATTATAACGACTATAGATTAATGATACCACATACAGAAAAAAAAAATAACAAAGTTAAAAGTGGCCTTTACTTAGTTGCAACACCAATTGGAAATTTAAGTGATATCACGCTGAGAGCTTTAGAAGTCCTAAAAAGATCTGATTACATCCTTTGTGAAGACACACGTATATCTAAAAATTTATTGGATAAATATGAAATTAGGTCAAAACTTATTTCTAACCATAAATTTAATGAAAAAAAAAACTTATTGAAAATAATAGGAATTTTAAAATCTGATTGTATTGTTTCACTAATTTCTGATGCAGGAACACCATCAGTTTCTGACCCAGGAGCAATATTAATCAATGAATGTTTAGTAAATAAAATTGATGTTTTTCCAATACCTGGATCTTCTGCTGTTTCATCAGCTGTCTCTATTAGTGGATTTAGTGAAAAATACTTTTTTTATGGTTTCTTTCCAGAAAAAAATAGCAAATTGAAAGAAGATTTTGAAAAACTATCTAGTTTAGATAGCTGTATTGTTTTTTTCATTTCTCCTCGAAAATTTAATAAGTCTGTAAAGGATATCAAATCTTATTTCTTGGGGAGAAAAATCTTAATATGTAGAGAAATGACTAAATTTTATGAAGAATATATCAGAACAGACATTGACAATCTTGAACCTTTTGAATCTGATCCTAAAGGAGAATTAACAATAGTTATATCTGAAAAAAACAAAGAAAAAAACTTATCGATAGTGCTAAACGAATCTGATAAAAAAAATATTCAAATGTTGATTAAAAAGTTAAGTATTAAAGATATAACTGATTTACTTTGCCAAAATTCAAATGTTCCAAAAAAAGAAATTTATAATTATTGCCTAAAGCTAAAAAATGAAAAATAGAATTTTTTTAATAAGTTTAGTTTTTTTGATATTTACAGGATGTATAGGACTTAGTTCAAAAGGTCTTTTTGGATCTGGTGTTAGTATTGCCTTTGATCCAAGATCTTTAGGAACTCAAATAGACGACTCAGTAATGCAAAAAAACCTATCTGCAAGAATAATCCTAAGGGACAAAAAATATTTAATATCAGTAAGCACCAATGTTTTAGATGGTAGAATTTTTTTAACAGGTAAAGTGGAAAACCCAGAAGAAAAACTTCAGCTTACTAAATTAGCTTGGGAAACTAAAGGAGCTAGGTCTGTTAAAAATGATATCAAGATTAAAGAAGAATTTAATTTTAAACAATCAGCTAAAGATTTATTAATAACCTCACAACTAAGAACAGCCATGATATTTAATAGACAAATTAAAGCAACCAATTATCAAATAGATACTTATAAAAAAAAGATATTTATTTATGGTATTTCGTTAACTTCAGAGGAAAAAAAAGAAGTAATAAATGAAGCAAAAGAAATACTTGATGTAGAAGAAGTTATAGTGAGTATAGTTTTAGTTGAAGACTTAAGAATTCAAAAAAATTAGTTTTTTTTATAATCAATCACATCAGCAGAGTAAGCGGCAACTGATGCTAAATTAATTATCTCGGAAGTAGATGATCTTAAAGGTGCAATCTCAATTGGTTGCCCCAAACCAATTAAAAGGGGGCCAATAACCTTCGTATTGCCTAAACTTTTCATCATTTTATAAGAAATAGCAGCACTGTGTTGCCCTGGCATTATTAAAATATTTGCATTACCAACAATACTTGAAAAAGGATAAAGTTCTTTATATTCCTCATTAAGTGCCACATCAGGTTGCATGTCTCCATCAAAATCAAAATCAACATTTTTACTTTTTAAAATTTCAACTGCTTTTTTGATATGTTTAGTTCTGCTGGTAAGAGGTTGACCAAAAGTTGAGTGAGAAACAAAAGCAACCTTAGGAATAAACCCAAATAATTTTACTACTCTAGCAGACGACATGGCAATTTGTGCAAGCTCTTCTGAGCTTGGATACTCGTTAACACTAGTGTCACCAACAAAAATAGTTTTCCCTTTAGCAACAACCATATTTAAACCAAACATTATTTCACCAGGACGTGCATCTACTACTTGAGTGATCTTATCTAAAGAAGCTCCAAACCTTCTCGTATTACCAGTAATAGCACCATCTGCATCTCCACAGGCGACCATACAAGAAGCCCATATAACACGGTCATTTCTTACAAGTCTATCACAATCTCTTTCCAAAAGCCCTTGCTCCCTTTGCATTTTTTTAAATAAGTAACTTACATACTTTTCTCGTTTTTTAGTGTCTTTAGAGTTTATTATTTCAATATCAAAATTTTCACTGTAACCAATTTCTTTTATCCTTTCTTTGATATTTTCTTTTTTACCAATAAGAATTGGAATCCCTAACTTAGAATTTTTAAATGCTATAGCAGCTTTAAGTGTGTTTTCATCCTCACCATCAGCAAAAACAATTCTTTTTTGATTTTTTTTAATATGCGAATTAATACCCTGCATAATGGTAACAGAAGGATTCAGTCTTTGCTTAAGTTGATCCTTGTAAACTTCAAAATCTTTTATATCTTTTCTTGAAACACCACTATCCATAGCAGCCTTTGCAACAGCTGCAGGAATTACACTAATTAGTCTTGGATCAAAAGTAGATGGAATTATATAATCCTTTCCATATCTTGGGCGATCACCACCCATTGCAGCAACAACCTCATCAGGAACATCCTCTCTCGCTAATTTAGCAATTGCATTAGCGGCAGCAACTTTCATCTCTTCATTGATTGTTGTTGATCTAACATCCAGAGCTCCTCTAAATATATATGGAAAGCCAATTAAATTATTTACTTGGTTAGGATAATCTGATCTTCCAGTTGCAATAATAGCATCATCTCTAACTTCCATTATTTCTTCAGGAGTTATTTCTGGATCTGGATTAGCACAAGCAAAAATTATTGGATTTTTTGCCATTGTTTTTACTAATTCTTTTTTTAAAGCCCCTTTAGCAGATAGCCCTAAAAACACATCAGCACCATTAATAGCTTCTTCTAAAGTTCTATTCTTCGTATCAATAGCATGTGTTGATTTCCATTGATCCATGCCTTCAGTTCTGCCTCTATAAATTACCCCCTTACGATCTACCATCGTTATATTTTCATTAGGCACACCACTATTCTTAAATAGGTTTGTACAAGCTATTGCAGAAGCACCAGCTCCATTAACTACAATTTTAACATCTTTTATAGATTTATTACATATGTCCAAAGCATTGATTAATGCAGCAGTTGTTATAATTGCAGTGCCATGTTGATCGTCATGAAATACTGGAATATCTAAAAGTTCTTTTAATTTTTCTTCAATAACAAAACAATCTGGAGAAGCTATATCTTCTAAATTTATTCCTCCAAAACTGCATGCAAAATTTTTGATACTATTGATGATTTCATTGGCATCACTTGAATCAATTTCTAAATCAATAGAATCTATATCTGCGAATCTTTTAAACAAAACTGCTTTCCCTTCCATCACTGGTTTGGAGGCTAATGCTCCTAGATTACCCATCCCCAAGATTGCAGACCCGTTACTTATAACAGCTACTAAATTTCCTTTCGAAGTATAGTCATAGGCTGCTTCAGGATTTTCAGAAATTACTTTAACAGGAACTGCCACTCCAGGAGAATAAGCCAATGCTAAATCTCTCTTCGTGGTCATTGGTTTGGAAGAATTAATCTCTATTTTTCCAGGTTTATTCTGACTGTGAAAGTCTAAAGCTTCTTTATCAGTATAATGGTCTATTTTAGTTTTTTTCATTTATGATAATTAGATATACAAATGGAGCTAATTTATGACTAATATGATTTATGAACCTTATTAAGTCAACAGGCACATTTAGCTTTTTTACATTAATAAGCAGATTATTAGGTTACGTCAGAGACATATTGATAGCAATATTTCTTGGTGCCGGACCTTTGGCGGATGCTTTCTTTGTTGCATTTAGAATACCAAATACATTTAGAAGATTATTTTCAGAGGGAACGTTTAATGCTGCATTTGTACCAAGCTATTCTTCATTATTAAATAAAAAAAAAATATCAGAGAATTTTGCTAATAATATTTTTAACTTACTTATTTTAGGGTTATTTTTTTTAGTAATCATTATTGAAATACTTATGCCATTATTTGTATTTTTGATTGCTCCAGGATTTGAGGGAGATTCACAAAAAATGGAATTAGCTATAACTTTAACAAGAATTACCTTCCCCTTTTTATTATTTATAAGCTTAGCTTCTTTTTTCTCAGCAATTTTAAACTCACATAACAAATTTGCAGTTGCGTCAGCAGTACCGATTATCCTAAATATTCTTTTAATTGGAGTATTGCTGTTTGGAAAAATTTTAAATGATGAATTGGTATATTACTTATCTTATGCAGTAACCGTCTCAGGCGTCTTACAGTTTATTTATTTATATTTTTTCGTAAAAAAGTACTTTTCTCCTAAAATAAAGTTTTCATTTAAAATTGATTATAAAATCAAAATATTTTTTAGAAAATTACTTCCTAGTATTTTTTCTTCTGGTGTTACTCAAATAAATATTTTGATAGGTACAATTATTGCATCGTTTCAGGCTAGTGCAGTTTCTTATCTTTATTATGCAGACAGAGTTTATCAAATAAATTTAGCTATAGCTGGAATTGCAATTGGGACAGTAATTTTACCTCAACTATCTAAATATGTTAAAAGTAAAAAGAAAGAAAAGATAAATTTGATTCAAAATAAAGCTTTAGAGTTAAGCTTGTTTTTAAGTATACCAGCAGCAATAGCATTACTCATCGCATCTGAAGAAATTATCTCTTCATTATTTGGATATGGTTCATTTGATGAATTAAGTGTTAAAAACTCAGCAAAGGCTTTATTTTATTTTGCAATCGGATTACCAGCATTTTCTCTTATTAAAGTTTTTTCTGCTTTTTTTTTCGCACGCCATAATACAAAAATACCTTTTTATATTTCTTTAGTGTCTGTTTTTTTGAATGTTTTTATCAGTATTATTTTTTTTAAAGAAATCGGTTTTTTAATTATACCAATAGCAACGACAATATCATCTTGGTCTAATGCTATTTTGCTATTTATTTTTTTAAAAAAAAAAAACTTATTCAGCTTTAATTTAGTTTTTATAGATAGGTTTATTAAAATTTTAATAGCCTCAGTATTAATGGGGTTATTTTTTAATTATATAATTCATTTTTTTAATGACAATTTTCTATATCAAAAAAACTTCAAAGCTATCTATCTAGTTGGTGCAGTTACATTGGGATTAATATTTTATCTTTTGGTTGCAATTTCGATCAAGGCTTTTAAAAGAAGTGATATTAATTTAAACTACTAACATGAATAAAAAAATTTTTTCAGGAGTTCAACCAACAGGAAACCTTCATCTAGGAAATTATCTTGGTGCAATTAAGAATTTTGTAGAACTACAGAAGGAAAAAGAAAATCAATGTATTTTTTGTGTCGTAGATCTTCATGCAATAACGGTTAAACAAGACCCTAACGAATTAAAAAAAAATATAAGAGAAACAGCAGCTACATTTATTGCATGTGGAATTGATCCAGCTCAAAGTATAATCTTTAATCAATCAATGGTTTCCGCACATTCTGAAGCTGCATGGATTTTAAGCTGTGTTTCAAGAATTGGTTGGCTTAATAGGATGACACAATTTAAAGAAAAAGCAGGAAAAGATAAGGAGAAAGCCAGCATTGGTCTTTATTCCTATCCAGTTTTAATGGCAGCAGATATTTTACTCTATGATGCCACTCATGTTCCAGTAGGGGATGATCAAAAACAACATTTAGAACTCTGCAGAGATATTGCACAAAAATTTAATAATGATTTTAATGCACCAGATTTTTTGAAAGTGCCAGAACCTTTAATACAAAAACAATATTCTAGAATAATGAGTCTTAAAGATGGAATAAAAAAAATGAGCAAATCAGACCCATCAGATTTCAGTAGAATTAATCTTACAGATAATAAAGATGAAATATTAAATAAAATAAAAAAAGCAAAAACTGACCCATTACCATTACCTGAACAAACTAAAGATTTAGCCAAAAGGCTAGAAGCAGAAAATTTATTGGGGATTTACTCAAGTTTAAAAAATCAAAACTTAGAAATCTCTGTAGGCGAATTTAGTGGAAAAAATTTTTCTGAATTCAAAAAAAAATTATCAGAGGCATTAATTGAAAAAATTGAGCCAATTTCAAAGGAAATTAAAAAATTATTAAATGATGAAAAATACTTAGATACAATTTTATTAGAAGGATCTGATAAAGCAGACAAATTTGCCTCAAAAAAAATTAAAGAAATTAAAGAATTAGTAGGTTTTTAATAAAATATATTAATTAGTTTAAATTTCGATATTTACTACTATATATATAAAATCATGTTCATTCAGACTGAAATAACACCCAATCCAAATTCACTTAAGTTTTTACCCGGAAAAAATGTTTCTAATAGTGGTTCATTTGAGGTAACAAAAAAAGAAGATACAGACAGTGAGTTAGTAAGAAATCTTTTGTCTGTAAATGGAGTAACAGGAGTATTCTTGGGGGCAGACTTTATATCGATTAATAAGAACGAAGATATAAATTGGGAAGAGATTAAACACATAGTTATTTCATTAATTAATGATTTCTATTCAACAGGCAAAGAATTTGTAATTGCAAATGAATTATTTGAAGAGAAAAAGGAAGAGCACAGTGAAATAGAAAAAAAAATTATAAGTATTCTAGAGACAAAAATTAGACCAGCAGTTGCTAAAGATGGTGGGGATATAAAATTTAAAGAGTTTAAAGATGGCGTAGTTAAAGTAGAATTGCAAGGAAGTTGCTCTGGCTGCCCAAGTTCAACCATGACACTCAAACAAGGTGTTCAAAATCTTTTATGTCACTACCTTCCTGAAGTAAAAGAAGTTATAGCAGTATAATTGTGATGAAAGAAAAATTTTCATTTTCAGAAATTAAAAATTTTCTAAAAAAAAAAGGATTCGTAATAAATGAAAAAAAAAAAAGTAACTACGGAAGTTTATCGAGAACCTTTTTAACAAGCCTGATAATTATATTAATTTTCTTTATTACTCCATTTGTTATTGATGTTACAAAAAAAAGCACAATTATTTCTAAAGAGAATGAAAATATTTTAAAGAAATTAACAAAAAATGAAAATTCTAAATTGGACTCAGAAATAAACCATAACTTTGTGTTTGATGATGTTTTGCAACTAGAGGATCAACCAACTGATACTGTAAGGTTGAGTGCATCAACGATTGAAGAATTATTCCAATCAACTAATTATAATTTAGATGATGTGAGAAAAAATAAATTAGTTAAGCCAATCAGACTTACATTTTTGCCTGAAGAAATTAAACAAATTGAAAATATAAAAAAAAGGAAAGATTTGTTTATTCAAATTATCTTACCATTAGTGATTAAAGAAAATAACAAAATCAAATTAGATCGAAATAAACTTTTTAGTATTTTAAATAGAAATCAAAATACAACAGTTGAAAAAAATTGGTTAAATGCAAAATTTAAACAATATGGCGTTGTAAATAAAGATCTATCCACATTAAAAATTAGAATGGATGAGGTACCAGCATCTATGGCCATAGCTCAGGCTGCAAAAGAAACTGGATGGGGTACTTCAAGATTTGCTCAAGAAGGAAATGCATTATTTGGTCAGTGGACATGGACCGGTGAAGGAATTAAACCAGCTGGAGCAGATAATAATACCACTCATAAGGTTATGAAATTTAAAGTTTTACAGGCCTCAGTAAAGGCATATCAAAGAAATTTAAATACACATTCTACTTATAAAAATTTTAGAAGTGCTAGAGCTCAATTACGAGATAAGAGTCAAAAACTGGACAGTGTAGTTCTTATTGAATACCTAGATAAATATGCAGAAACTGGAAAAGCATATGTTAGAATTTTACAACAAATAATAAGACAAAATAATTTGGAAGATTTTGATGATGCTAAATTATTACCAATGAGTATTAATCTAGAAAGCTTAATCTAATCTTGTTCCACAGAAAATTGAACACCAAACCATCTCCAGATTCCATCATCATTTAAGGAACAATTAACTCTGCCTCTACGAAATAAAAATTTTTCTCTAAAATTTATACTTAATGAATTATTATTAAAATCAATATTAGATTTTTCCCATTTGTTACCCTCATCTGAAAAACAATTAATATTATTTAAATTCTTTTGCTCATCAAAAAACGTTACTAAAAATTTAGGAGGATTATTTATTGTTAAATATTTTTCATTTGGACTCAAAGTCTTATACTGTAAGGGATGAAGGTTAATTAAAAATTCAAATCTTTTTAAGTCACCATATTTTTCATTAATTGGAAATCTTGGTAGTTCATACCTATCCTTGTTAATATCGATTACACCTGAGTGTTGACCAAAAGAAAATTTAAATTTTTTAGCTATTTGTTCTTTGATAAGGTTACTGTATTCACCGAATGGATAAGAAAAAAAAATAGGATTATACCCAAGGTTTTTAATAAAAATTTTACTAGCAGTGTTAATATCTTTTATAAAATCTTCATTTTTTAGATCTACTAAATAATCATGTGTGTGAGAATGATTACCTATATAGGCAATCTCTTCTTTCTCTAGTTCATTTATTTGATCCCAAGTCATATATCCATTTTTCCCAATAGCTTCAGTTGAAACAAAAAGAATAAATGGAATTTTCTCTTCTTTTAAATAAGGCCAAGCAACCTCATAAAATGAAGAAAATGCATCGTCTATAGTAATAAGTATTTTTTTTTCTATTTTTGTAATATGAAAATTTTTTTCTAGATCTTTAGGGTTATAAAATTTGTATTTTGAATTTCTAATTATTTCAATTTGTTGTTTAAAAACATCCATCTGAATATTGGTTGAGGGATATTTATTTTCATCAAACCTATGATACATCAATGAAAGAATACCCCTGTCATCAGAATAAGATTTGATATTCTGCTCTTCTGCTTTAGAGTTATAATTAAATAATAATATTATAATGAACAATTTAATAGTCGATGCCACTAGAGATAAAATTTTTTTAGCATTCATTGTCAGTGGAAACATATATACTTGTAGACACGAAAATAGTAAAACTAATTTCGAAAAATTAATGATTTTAATTAATGAATTTTTGAAAATTAACAAAAGTTCTTTGAATAATATAGATGCTATTTATATCAATAGAGGCCCTGGTAGCTTTGCGGGCATTAGAAATTCCTTATCAACCATTAAAGCTTTGTTTTTAACTAAAAAAATTGACTATTATTGCTTCAGTTTTGATGATTTTAAAGAATCAGAAGCTACTAAATATGAAGATGTACCTCAGTTATGTGAAAAATATAAAATTAAAAAGAATTTGATTAATCCTATTTATTTAAGTTAAAATTAACTATGACAGAAAATATTGAACAAAAGTGTTTAGCCAAAGGAGTTAAACTTACCGACCAGAGAAAAATTATAGCTAAAATTATGTCAGAGTCGAACGATCACCCAGATGTAGACGAGCTTTATAATAGGGTCTCAAAACTTGATTCAAAAATTAGTATAGCAACAGTCTACAGAACTGTAAAATTATTTGAAGAATTTGGAATTTTAGCAAAGCATGAATTTAAGGGCAGTAAAGCCAGATATGAGGAGTTAAATGAGGGTCATCACGATCATTTGATAGATGTTAAATCAGGAGAAATTATAGAATTTGTTGATGAAGAAATTGAAAAATTACAGGAAAAAATTGCAGATAAATATGGTTATCGATTAGTGGACCATAAGCTAGAGTTATATGGGGTTAAAAAGAAATCCTAAACCAATGTTAAAAAAAATATTTATTAAAACCTTTGGTTGTCAAATGAACGAATATGATTCAAATCGTATATTTGATACAGTTAAAAAAATAGGCTTTGAAAAAACAAACAAGTATGAAGATGCAAATTGTTACCTTTTAAACACGTGTCATATAAGAGATAAGGCTAAAGAAAAAGTTTATCACGAAATTGGAAGAGTAAAAAAAATTTTTAGGTTTAAAAAAAAACCTATAGTGATTGTAGCTGGATGTGTTGCTCAGGCAGAAAATAAAGAAATGTTAAAGCGAGAGCCCTACATCGATATAGTGATTGGTCCACAATCATATCATAAGATTAATGATGCTATACAAAAACACACTAATAATAAAAAAAAGAATGAGGAGACAGATTTTGATACTATTTCAAAATTTAATTATTTAAGTAAAATTAAAAATAAAAATAGTAAAGTATCATCATTTTTAACAATTCAAGAAGGATGTGACAAGTTTTGTCATTTTTGTGTTGTTCCATATACACGTGGGCCTGAATACTCTCGTCCATTTAATCAAATAATTAACGAAGCTAAAGAGATAACAGAAAGTGGCGCTAAAGAAATTATTCTTTTAGGGCAAAATGTTAATGCATATAATTATAAAGATGAAAATAAGGAATATAGATTATCTGATTTATTATTAGAGCTAGAAAACTTCAATCAGTTGGAAAGAATTAGGTATACCACATCTCACCCTAAAGACATGACTGAAGATTTAATAAATGTTTATAAAAAATCAACTAAATTAATGCCTTTAGTCCATCTACCAGTACAAAGTGGATCAAATAAAATTTTAAAACTAATGAATAGAAAACACACTATTGAAGAATATTTAATAATTTACGAAAAGTTAAAAAAGATTAATTCTAATATAGAGTTTTCAAGTGATTTCATTATTGGATACCCAGAAGAAAGTGATGATGATTTTAAACACACAATAAAGTTAATTGAAAAGATAAAATTTACCAACTCTTATTCTTTCATTTTTAGCCCAAGGCCAGGAACTGTGGCAGCTGATTTAGAATTAGTTGATAAAAAAAAGTCAAGAAAAAGACTAGAAATAATTCAAAAAAAATTATTTGAAAATCAAATAAAAAAAAATAAATCTTTAGAGGGTAAGATCCTCAATGTTTTAGTTGAAAATAAAATGAAAGATGGAATTAAACTATTTGGTAGGACAGAATATATGACATCTGTAATTTTTGATGGTAATACTGATTGCATAGGAAAAGTTGTCCAAATAGAAATAACTAGTAGTAATCAAAATAGCTTATTTGGTGTATTAAAAGAAAACTACAAACAAAAGGTTGCCTAAAAGTTGAATAAAGTAACTTCAAAAAAAATTAATTGTGCGTTAAAATTTGTTTATTCTGATAACAATTCTTTGAGTGTTATATTCCAAAATAATGATTTATTAATGGGTGTAGTTGGTGAATTTAACGAGAATCTGAAAGAGCTAGAAAAAACTACTAACACTAATCTCTATTCTAGAGGTAACTCTATTTTGATAAAATCTACACCAGAAAAAAACGAAATCGCAAAAAATGCTATTCAATTTTTAGCCAACCAATTTATAAACAACGGTTGTGTAGAAAAAAAAGATATAATTTCTTCAGTAGATAAATTTATGATTGAAGAAAAAATAAAAAATAATAATGTTTCAGACATAATTAAAACCCCAAAAAAATCTGTTATTCCGAGGTCAGAAAAACAAAAAGAATACGTCAGAGCCCTAAGGCAAAGTGATATTGTTATATCAGCAGGTCCAGCAGGAACAGGAAAAACATTTTTGGCTGTTGCAGTTGGACTGACGTTGTTACTTGATAAGAAGATTGAAAGAATTATATTATCAAGACCAGCAGTAGAGGCTGGTGAAAGATTAGGTTTTTTACCAGGTGATATGAAAGAAAAAGTAGATCCTTATTTAAGACCTTTATATGATTCTTTATATGACCTTTTTGACTATGAAAAAATTCAAAGAATGATTGAGGTTGGTGATATTGAAATAGCACCTTTGGCATTTATGAGAGGAAGGACCTTAAAAAACTCCTTTGCAATTTTAGATGAAGCACAGAATGCAACAGATACACAAATTAAAATGTTCCTAACACGTATTGGTGAAAACTCAAAAATAGTTATAAATGGTGATCCATCCCAAATTGATTTACCCCACAAAAACATGTCTGGATTAAATAGATCTAAAAAGTTACTAGGACACTTAGATGAAATCTCAGTGGTAGAATTTAATCACACTGACGTAGTTAGACACCCCTTAGTTTCTAAGATTGTAAAAGCGTATTCAGATCAAGAAAATGATTAGTATTGATGTAGTTTCTGAGAGCAACCTCTGGAGCAAAAAAATTAAAAAACCTTATCTTTTTTTTAGCTCCTTGGTCAAAGTTTTTCCAAAAAAATACAGATTTATCAAAAAAAAAGTGAGTTTCACAATTTTACTCTCAAATAATAACAATATTAAGAAATTAAATAAAAAATTTAGAAATAAAAATAAATTCACAGATGTTTTATCTTTCCCTGCTGAAAAAAAAATTAATATAAAAAATTCGCCCTATATTGGAGACATTGTTATTAGTTATGAGTTTATGAACAAACCAAAAGCACTAAGTACTCTAGAATTTAAGAATAAAGTAACTAAAATTTTAATTCACGGTTTTCTTCATTTATTAGGTTATGACCATATTAAATTAAAAGACTTTAAAAAAATGGTAATTGAAGAGGAAAAAATCTATAAAAATATCGAAAAAACAATTGTCAAACTTGTTTAAAAAAAACTTTCTAAATTCTGTTTATATTACTCTTTTAGGAGCAATAAGCTCTTATAGCTTACCACCATATAATAATTTTATAATTAATTTTATAACTTTCTCTTTATTCTTTATTTTTATTGTTAATAAAAAAAAAAAATTATCTAGCAATAAATCTTTTTTTAAATACGGATGGTATTTTGGATTTGGATATTTTATATTTAGCTTGTATTGGATAGTAATTTCATTAACTTTTGACCAGAACTTTAAATTTTTAATTCCGATAGCTATAATTCTATTACCTGCTCTTTTAGCTATATTTTATGGTTTAATGACATATTTTTTTTCAATTCTTTATTTAAAAAATATTGTGGGTTCATTTTTTATCTTTTCAATTTTATTTGGTACAATTGAATTTATAAGAGGATCTATACTCACTGGTTTTCCATGGAATCTAATCGCATTTAGCTTTTCAGACAGTATTTATTTTATTCAAATTCTTTCTATTATTGGAACCTATTCTTTTAATTTATTTTGTATTTCCTTATTTACATTACCAGCTGTATTTATTTTAAGAAATTCTAAAAAACAAATTATAGTTTGTTTTTTATTTATTTTTGTATCTGTGGGTTTTTTAATATTTGGTAAAATAAAAAGTAATAATTTTAATTCTCTAGTGAGTACCAAAAATTTTTATACTATTAAAGCCATATCACCAAATATTAGTCTTGATAGGTTTTATTCAAAACAAGATGAATTAAAAATAATTAATGAACTTATTGAGTTAAGTGCACCTACAAAAAAAATCCCTACAATTTATTTATGGCCAGAGGGAATTATTCCAGACAGTTATGTGGAAGGTATGGGCAAGTATAAAAAGCTATTTTCTAGGAGTTTTGGTGACAACGATTTAATTATAATGGGTCTAAATAGTATAGAAAGAAAAGACAGTAAGAATTTATTCTTTAACTCTATGGCTGTATTTAATAACCAATTAGATTTACTCAAAAAATATAATAAAATTAATCTTGTTCCGTTTGGAGAATTTACTCCTCTTGAAAATATTTTAAGCTTAGTAGGCTTTAAAACTATCACAAATGAGTATCAGTCATTTTCAAGAGGTAATAATAGAAAACCATTCAATATAAAAAGTAATAAAATTGATATAAATTTGCTTCCTTTAATTTGTTATGAAATAATTTACTCAGGAAGATTATCTAAGGATAATAATTTTGAATATATAGTTAATATTTCAGAGGATGGTTGGTTTGGAAGTTCTATTGGGCCTAAACAACATTTTTCACACAGTATTTTTAGATCTATCGAAAGTGGTAAATATATAATTAGAGCTGCTAATAATGGTATTTCAGCTATTGTGAACCCTTTAGGTATTATAGAACAGGCGACAAAATTTGGCTCCAAAGGGTATGTTGAATTATTAGAAAGCAAATCTGTTAAATCAACACTGTTTGCGATTTATGGAAATAAAATCTTTTTTATCTTAATTTTATTATATATTTTTTTAACTTTTTCATTTATTAAGCTTACAAATGAGTAATTTAAAAAACTTTTTATTTACTAGTGAATCTGTATCCGAAGGTCATCCCGACAAAGTATCAGATCGTATTTCAGACATGGTAGTTGATAGTTATCTTTCAAAGGATCCCTTTTCTAGGGTAGCTTGTGAAACACTAACTACTACAAATAAAGTTGTTCTTGCAGGTGAGGTAAGAGGTCCTGAAATTAAAAAAGATGATCTTATTCAAAGAGTGAGAGATTGTATTAAGGATATCGGATATGATCAAGATGGTTTTACCTGGAGAGAAGCAACAAAAATAGAGAGCCACCTTCATTCACAATCGGCAGATATTGCAATCGGTGTTGACTCGACTAGCAACAAAGAGGAAGGAGCTGGTGATCAAGGAATAATGTTTGGATACGCCTGCAATGAAACAGAAGAATTAATGCCAGCACCAATTCACTATTCTCATAAAATTTTAAGGCTCATGGCGGAAGACAGAAAATCTGGAAAATTAAAAAATATAGAACCAGACTCAAAAAGCCAAGTTACCTTTGAATACATCGATGGAAAGCCAACCAAAGTAAAATCAGTAGTGATATCTTCACAACACTCTTCTGATATAGATCAGGTTAAAGTAAGAGAATTGTTAACACCGTATATGCTAAAAGCGATTCCAGAAAAATTTTTAAAAGATTTTAATGAAGAAGAATTTTATGTAAACCCAACTGGGAATTTTGTAATAGGTGGACCAGATGGAGATTGTGGTTTAACTGGAAGAAAAATTATTGTTGATACTTATGGTGGAGCAGCACCTCATGGTGGAGGGGCCTTTTCAGGAAAAGATCCAACTAAAGTTGATAGATCAGCAGCTTATGCAGCAAGGTATATTGCGAAGAACATAGTTGCATCAAATATTGCTGATAAATGCTTAATTCAACTTGCATATGCTATCGGTGTTTCAAAACCTTTATCAATTTATGTTGATTTATTTGACAATGATTTAGAAAAAAATAAATTTATTTTAGAAAAAATTAAAAAAAACTTTGACTTAAGTCCAAAAGGAATTAGAGAAATGTTAAGTTTAAATAAACCTATTTATGAAAAAACTGCAGCATATGGACACTTTGGAAGAGTAGCAGAGGTGGATGGATCATTTTCTTGGGAAAAAACAGATAAAAAGGCTGTTTTTTTTAAATAGTTACTATTGAATTAAAAAAAATTCTTTATATATTACCTCTACATTATTGAGATTACAGAATGGGCTTAAGCCCATTTTTTTTTGAGCTAACAAATTATGCTAAACAAAAGATCAGACAAACTAGAATTATTGAGAATAGCTGAAGCTGTTGCTTTAGAAAAATCTATAGATAAAGAATTAATTATTAACTCCATGGAAACTGGAATTGCAAAAGCAGCAAAATCAAAATTTGGTCAGGATAACGAAATTAAAGTTTTAATTGATAGAGAAAGTGGAGATATTGGAATTTTTAGAAAATTAATTATTGCTGAAAATCCAGAAAATATAAATACAGAAATTAACCTTCAAGATGCTATTATCTTAAATGAAGAGAACAAGGCGAAGAATATTGGTGATGAAATTTTACAGCCATTACCTTCTTTTGATTTTGGTAGAATTGCAGCGCAAACAGCAAAACAAGTTATTAGTTTTAATGTAAGAGAAGCTGAGCGTGAAAGACAGTATAATGACTTTATAGATAAAAAAGACTCAATTTTAAGTGGTATTGTTAAACGATTAGAGTTTGGAAATGTTGTAGTTGATTTAGGTAGAGCAGAAGCAATAATTCAAAAAAATGAAATGATTCCTAGAGAAAATATTAAAGCTGGAGATAGAATTAAAGCTTACTGTTACGATGTGCGTAAAGAAACAAGAGGACAGCAAATATTTTTATCAAGAGCACATACTAAATTTATGGAAAAACTTTTTGTTCAAGAAGTTCCAGAAATTTATGATGGATTAATTGAAATTAAATCATCAGCCAGAGACCCTGGAAGTAGAGCAAAAATTTGTGTTAAAGCGGTTGATACCTCATTAGATCCAGTTGGTGCCTGTGTTGGAATGAGAGGTTCAAGAGTTCAAGCAGTTGTTAATGAGCTTCAAGGAGAAAAAATCGATATAGTTAATTGGTCTGAAGACCCAGCCATAGTAGTATCAAATGCATTGTCACCAGCTGAAGTACAAAGAGTTAATGTTGATAGTGTTGCAAAGAAACTAGACGTAATTTTAACTGAAGAAAATTTAAGTAAAGCAATTGGTCGTAGAGGTCAAAATGTACGATTGGCTACTAAGTTAATAAATTATGAAATTAATATAATGACTGATGCAGAAGACTCTGAGAGAAGACAATTAGAGTTTAAAGAAAAAACAGAAAATTTTGTTAAAAACTTAGAACTAGATGAAACATTAGGGCAATTATTAGTTGCTGAAGGTTTTTCATCAATTTCAGATATTAAAGACACTACACCAGAAAACTTAATGAAGATTGAAGGAATAGAGGAAGACACAGCTAAAGCTTTAATAGAGAGGGCAAAAGAATTTTATCAAAAAGATCAAGAAGATATTACAAAGAGAATTAAAGACCTGGGACTTCAGGATGATCTTATAAACCATAAAGGGTTAACACCAGGAATGTTGGTTACCTTGGGAGAAAAAAAAATTTTGAAGTTAGAGGATTTTGCAGATCTTGCTTCTGATGAACTAACAGGTGGTTATGATGTTGTAAAAGGTGAAAGAATTAAAATTCAAGGGTACTTAGAAGATTTTGCTTTATCAAAAATGGAGGCAGATGAACTGATTATGTCTGCGAGAAATATTATTTATAAAGATTGAGTAATGAAATATGGAAAACAAAAAAACAAAATTAACACTTTCTGGCATTGCCAAGAAATCAATAGAGAATATAGAGTTAGCAAAAACTCAAAGTAAAAACTCAGTAGTAATCGAAAAAAAAAAAAATAATCTTTCTTCAAGAGGGAACTTTAGTAAACCCACTAGTGTAAGGTCGAAGCAACTAGCAAGTCCCACGGGAAACTTTGTCTCAAGAGTCCCTACTGAATCTAAACCATCATCACCGATTACTAATGACCATGAAAAACGTAAATTGGCTGAGCAAAGAGCCACTAGAAGACTTAAAGCTGAATCAGGAAAACCTGATACAAAAAAAAGGGAATTAAAACTAACAGTTTCAAGAGCTTTAAGTGATGAGATTGAAGCAAGGTCAAGAAGCATGGCTTCACTTAAAAGAGCAAAATTAAAAGAAAATAGAGAACTTACTAAAGAAGAGATTCAAGAAAACTTAAAACCAATAAAAAGAGATGTAAATATACCAGAAGCAATTACAGTTAGAGAATTATCTAACAGAATGGCTGAACAATCTAATAATGTTATAAAGCATCTATTTGGAATGGGTGTCACTGTTACCATCAACCAAACATTAGCAGCAGATACAGCTGAGTATTTGGTAAAAGAATTTGGCCACAATCCTATAAGGGAAACAAAAGCTGAAGAGATTATTCAAAAGATTAAAGAATCTAGATCTGCAAATCTAAGAAATAGACCTCCAATAGTAACTGTAATGGGTCATGTAGATCACGGTAAAACTTCAGTATTAGATGTTTTAAGGAATGCAAATGTTGTTCTGGGAGAATTTGGTGGAATTACACAGCACATCGGTGCTTATCAAATAGAACATCAATCAAATAAAATAACATTTATAGATACACCTGGTCATGCAGCTTTTACTGAGATGAGGGCTAGAGGTTCAAAACTAACAGACGTTGTAGTATTGGTTGTTGCAGCAGATGATGGTGTTAAACCTCAAACAATTGAATCAATAAAACATGCAAAAGCAGCCAATGTTCCTATTGTTGTTGCAATAAATAAATGTGATTTACCAGATTCAGATCCACAAAAAATTAAAAATCAACTTTTAGAATATGAACTTATTGCAGAAGATTTATCAGGGGATACTTTGATGGTTGAAATATCGGCAAAAACAAAAAAAAATTTAGACAAATTAGTAGAAGCAGTTCTATTACAATCTGAAATTTTGGACTTAAAAACAGATTTTGAATCTAAGGCCACAGGAATTGTTTTAGAATCAAAGATTGATGTAGGTAGAGGAGCTGTGGCGACTGTGGTAGTGACCTCAGGAACAATTAAAAAAGGTGATTTTTTTGTAAGTGGATTAAAGTGGGGGAAAGTAAGAGCTTTAATTAATGATAAAGGTAAAAATATTAACGATGCACCACCATCAACGCCTGTTGAAATTTTAGGGATCAATGGAGCAGCTAAATCTGGAGATGACTTTATAGTTTTAGATTCTGAAAAAGAAGCTAAAACATTAAGTGAGAATAGAGCTGATGAAACTAAAGCGGGAGGTAGCCCTTTAACTCTTGCAACTCAAGATTCTGCCTTTGCAGACAAATCTGCTGCAGAACTAAATGTTATTATAAAATCTGATGTACATGGATCTGCTGAAGCAATTAAAAGTGCGATAAATCAAATTACGCACGCCGAGGTTAAACCTAAAATTATTCTATCAGATATTGGAATGGTAACAGAAACTGATGTCACTTTAGCTAAAGCATCTAATGCCACTTTAATAGCTTTTAATGTTAAACCAAGTAAAGAAGCAAAAAAATTAGCAGAAAATGAAAAAATTAAAATTAATTCGTATAATATTATTTATGAAGTTTTAGACTATATCAAGTTAAGAATGTCAGGGCTTTTAGCTCCAGATATTCATGAAACAATTAATGGAACAGCTCAAATCTTAGAAATCTTTAAAGTTTCTGGAACAGGAAAAGTTGCAGGCTCTAAAGTGACTGAAGGAGAGATTGCTAGTGGGGCAAATGCTAGGTTAATAAGAGATGGAGCAATTATTTATACTGGGAAAATTAGTACAATTTTTAGGGAAAAAGATCAGGCTAAACAGGTTAGTAGTGGGCAAGAGTGTGGAATAACACTTAAAGATTTTGTTGATTTTCAAAAAAATGATACAATAGAGGCTTACAGTACGACTTCTACTGAGAGAATGGTATAATGGTTGATAAAACAGGAAAACCCATATCACAAAGACAATTACGCGTTGGAGAGATGATTAAGCAATCTTTAGGTATGATTTTTGCAAGAAATGAAGCTAAGGTGCCGAATTTAGAAACTAACACTGTTACAGTTACAGAAGTAAAAATGAGTCAAGATCTTAAAATTGCAAAAGCGTACGTATTACCCTTAGGAGGAAAGGACACAGAAAAAGTTATTAAAAGATTAAGAGAATATTCTTTCTTAATCAGAAAAGTTCTATCAAAAAAAGTATTTATGAAATATATGCCAAAGATACTTTTTGCTAAAGATGACTCCTTTGAATATGCGGAAAAAATAGAAAACTTAATAAAACAAACAAACAAATAGGAAAATAAATAGTATGACGAATAAAGCAGAAGAATTAAAAATGCACGAGAAAGACACTGGGTCTTCAGAGGTACAAATTGCATTATTAACAGGTAAGATTGAAACTCTTTCAGCACATATTAAGCAGTTCAAAAAAGATAAACACTCTTCGGTTGGATTGTTAAGAGCAGTAAATAGAAGAAAAAAATTGTTAGAATATCTGAAGAAAAATAAATTCGATTCTTACAAAAATGTATTAACACAATTAAATTTAAGAAAATAGATAGAAGGAAACGGAAAATAAATGTTCAAAGTATATAAGAAGGAAATTGAAGTAGCAGGAAAGAAAA
>Ga0307986_10000831_pt1 | contig 22888 bp, 29 predicted proteins | sample EllFjometageno82_FD_203170 | JGI IMG/M metagenome (GOLD analysis project Ga0307986, IMG submission 203170) | Marine microbial communities from Ellis Fjord, Antarctic Ocean - #82 | ecosystem: Environmental > Aquatic > Marine > Unclassified | place: Southern Ocean | collected 2014-10-09
AGCATAGTCATATCGATCAATCTCAGTAGATAATTTTGCTGCTAATATTTCACTACCACTTTCAATATTTATTTTAGCCAAGTGTTTTACAATATCTTTACTAAATTTGGTTCTATCTAGCTCTTTAAGTAACTCAACATGTTTAATTAATTTATTTTTGTTAAATTCTTTTTCATATCCATCTTTTAATTTATATTCATTTATTAATTTAAAATCTTCACCTGATCTGATTTTTTTAAAAGATAACTGTCCATAATAAGTATTAGTGAACTTAGACCCTTCTTTAAAAAATTTTTTTGCTTTTTCAATATTTTCATTTTTTTCATGAGCTAAACCCAACCAATACGCACCTCTAGCTAAACTTATAGGATATCCAACATTTTTATAAAAATTCTCAAAATGTTTAATTGCTTTAGCAGGGTTGTTTAAGAAACTTAAACTTAGCCAGCCAGAAATCCATTCTGCATCAGCGAATTCTGGCCCACTTTGCAGATGATGGTTGCTAGAAACTTCATAGGCTAGTTTATATTTTTTTGCATATATTAAGTCTCTTGTAATGTTTTCTCTTAACTTCCACCAAAGCTCTGGATGAATTAAAGTTTCTTCTCCATGAAAATTTCGTAATATCTCTAACGATCCTTCTAAACGATTTCTCCTAGTACGCCATACTAGGCGATTATATTGTAAACCTAAATCATTTTTCAAATCTTGAGGCACGTCAGAAATTGCTTTATCTACACCGTATGAGTTTGTCATCAGTATAAATCTAGCATTATACAAAAGCCTTTCTTTTTTTGGTAAATATCGAAGCATTCTTTTTAAGTCCCAATATTTATTATTCCAAGCTAAGTAATCAGCTCTCATCAAGTGATCTTCTGATGTAAGAATTTTTTTAAATTTGTTTCTATAATATCTTAAGTCACCTTTACTTAGTTTAGCTTTAATCCAACCAGATTTAATTAAATCTACTGCTAATTTAGTTTCACCTTTTTTTATATAAGCTTCTCCTAATTTAATTTTACCCGTACCACTTAAAGGAGGTTGTTCACTAAACCAGTTCACTACCGATCGAGGTGTAGTATTTTGCATTATAATTTTATGTTCTGCTAGGTATCTTAAACGTCCAATCCTTGGATAGTCAGCATTTTTTGAAATAAAATTTTGATAATCTTCAAAGGTTGCTTGGTTTCCAGTTTCTTTAAGATAGAGCCATTTAACTAAGTTTTTAAATTCTTTATCTTTAACTTTTTCTGCTAGAGATGAGGCTTTGATCCATTTTCCTTTGTTAATTAAATTAAAAACTTCTTTTGCTAAAAGGTAATCCTTTGGTTTCAATATTTTTGATTTTACAGATGCTTGCGACGAAGGGGTTTTAAAGGTCAAAGGTTTTTTTGTAGGATACAAAAAATTATTATTTATTTTTGAAATTTTTATATTTTTTTTTATATTTAATTTTTTTTCATTTTTTCTTTCTTTTTCTATTTTAACAATTTTTTTATCATCCTTAACTAGAATTTTTTTATCTTTTTCTTTATCGTTTATTTTAACAATTTTTTTTTCATTCTTAACTAGAATTTTTTTATCTTCTTCTTTTTCTAAAAATTTTCCAACTATTTCAATATTTCTAATTTTTCTTTTAAAGACAGGTTTTTTTTGAGGCAAAATATATTCAAGAGTGTTTTCTACTATTTTTTCTTCTTTTTTTATTTTTCGCTCTTTTAATTTTTGTATAAGTGGTTTTTTTTGAGGTAAATTATCAAATTTACCATCAGTTTTAACAACTTTTATTTTTACTTCTTTCTTATCTGTATTTGGAATATTAATTTTCTTTTTAGGTAAAATAAAATCATTATTTTCTGCAGATAAAACTGACAAGAAAAACAGGGAAAATAATATTATTATTAAATTCAGTAGACTATTATTTCGATAAAGCATAATGTTTGTAATAATAAATTAATTATATTATTTTAATATATGTTTAAAGGATCTATTGTAGCTCTAATTACACCTTTTAAAGATGACAAATTAGATGAAAAAAATTATGAATATTTAATTCATCATCATCTGGACAACGGGACACATGGAATAGTACCAGGCGGAACTACTGGTGAGTCGCCAACACTTTCCCACGAAGAACATAAAAAAATAATAAATTTATCTGTTAGAGAGTGTAAAAATAAAATTCCAGTAATAGCAGGAACTGGCTCAAATTCTACTACGGAAGCCGTTGATCTGTCTAAATTTGCAGATAAAGCTGGTGCAGATGGATTGTTAATAGTTACACCTTACTATAATAAGCCAACTCAAGAAGGTCTTTACCAGCATTATAAAAAAATTGATGAGAATGTAGGTATTCCAATTATAATTTACAACATCCCTTCAAGATCCGTGATTGATATGACGGTCGAAACTATGAGTAGATTATTTGAATTAAAAAATATTGTAGGTGTTAAGGATGCAACGGGTGACTTAAGTCGAGCAGACCAACAACTTAAAGCCATGGGTAAAGAATTTATTATGCTTACTGGTGAAGATTCAAATGCTTTAGAATTTAATAAAAGAGGAGGAAGCGGATGTATAAGTGTAACAGCTAATGTTGCTGCAAAATTATGCGCCGAGATGCAGAATGCTTCTTTGTCAGCTAACAATCAAGATCAACAGGGTATAGCTGAGGAAATAAATAAAATCCTCAATCCTTTAAATAAATCTCTTTTTATTGAAAGCAATCCATCACCGGTTAAATATGCAGCTTCTTTATTAAAACTCTCTCCAGAAGATGTGAGATTACCTTTAGTAAAAATTACAGACTCAACAAAAAAAATAGTTAGAGAAGCATTACAAATCGCGAATTTAATTTAATGAAACAAAAAGATTTTCCTGGACAAAAAATAGTTTGTCTTAATAGGAAAGCAAGTTTTAATTTTTTTTTTCAAGAGCTAATAGAAGCTGGTATTTCTTTAAAAGGGTCAGAGATAAAATCAATACGTGATGGTAAAGCCAGTATCGCAGATTCATATGCAGTTGAAAAAGATAATGAAATATTTTTAATTAACTCACATATACCTCTTTATCAACAATCAAGTTATAATAACCACGAACCTAAAGGAGATAGAAAATTATTACTAAAAAGAAAAGAAATTAATAAATTAATTGGAAAAATAAATCAAGAAGGTCTCACCTTAGTTCCAACAAAACTATACTTTCAAAAAGGTAGAGCAAAGATACAAATTGCAGTTGCCAAAGGAAAAAAACTTTTTGATAAGAGGCAGGTTAATAAAAATAGAGATTGGAATCGTGAAAAAAGAAGAGTCCTTATCAATTCTAAAAAATGATTTATATAAATATTGGTTCTAATCTAGACTCTCTAAAAGGTAACAAATTTTATAATTTAAATAAAGCCATTGAGCTAATTGTCTTAGAAAAAATTAAAGTAATTAAATCATCAAGTATTTATGAAACTCCATCATACCCAAATCAAAAAAATCCAAAGTTTATAAATGTATGTTTAGAAATTAAAACTAACATTAAACCTGAAATATTATTAAAAAAATTTAAGACTATTGAAAAAAAACTACAAAGAATCAAGGGAATAAAAAATCAACCACGAACTTGTGACATTGATATAATAGATTATGAAAATAAGATAATTAATACTAATGATATTATAATTCCACATCCTAGGGCTCATTTAAGGAACTTTGTTCTTTATCCTTTGAATGAAATATCCCCAAAGTGGAAACATCCTATCACCAACAAAAAAATAGGTTTTTTAATAAAAGAACTCAATTTTAAATTAAGGAATGAGATTACAAGAATAAAAGAAAGTGTTATTATTAAAATATGATTAATAGTGAGAAATTACTATCTAAAATACAATCTTATAATAAATTTTCTTCTGCTGGACCTTTAAGTAAAGCTTATAGTTTTGCTCTAGAAGCACACAAAAATCAAAAAAGAGTATCGGGTATTCCCTACGTAGTTCATCCAATCGCAGTAGCTGAAATTTTAGCTGAACTAAAACTTGATAGTGCTACGATTATAACTGGACTGTTGCACGACACTATAGAAGATACAAAAGCTACTTATGAGCTTGTTTTAAAAGAGTTTGGTAAAGAAGTCGCTGATCTAGTTGATGGTGTTACAAAAATATCTGCACTAGAAGAAAAAGCTGCAGGAAACTCTCAAGCAGAAAATTTCAGAAAACTTATAATGGCTACATCTAAAGATATAAGAGTTTTATTAGTTAAACTTGCTGATCGTTTACACAATATGAGAACTATTAATGCTTTTCAATCAGATGTTAAAAAAAAACGTATAGCTAAAGAAACAATGGAAATTTATGCGCCTTTAGCTGACAGAATGGGGATGAATTCTATAAGAGATGAGTTAGAAGATATTTCTTTTTCTATTCTAAATAGTGAAGCTAGAAATTTGATAATAGAAAGATTAAAATATATTAAAAGCAACAGGGAAGATAATTTTAAAGAAATATCTGAAGGTTTGATTGCTGTATTAAAAGAAAATGGAGTTATAGCTACTTTAGCGGGCAGAGAGAAAACTCCATTTTCTATTTGGAGAAAAGTACAAAACAAAAAAATTTCTCTTGAACATTTAACTGATATTGTCGGTTTTAGAATTATCGTAAATACAATTGATGATTGCTATAAAACCCTTGGTATTTTTCATAGTAAATACTCGGCAATTCCTTTCAAATTTAAAGATTATATATCGACACCTAAAATTAACAAATACCAGTCTATTCATACAGTTATCATAGGACCAAAAAAACAAAGAATTGAAGTTCAAATAAGAACTAATCAAATGCATGACTTTGCAAAAAGAGGAGTAGCGTCACACTGGAAATATAAATCTTCAGAAAAACTGTCAGATCTTTCTTTAAAAGAGTATGACTGGCTTAGAGATTTAGTTGAAATAATGGAAACAGGCAATAGTCCTGAGCACTACTATGAGTTTACTAAATTACAAATGTTTCAAGAAAATGTTTTTTGTTTCAGTCCTAAAGGAGTAGTTATAAAACTTCCTAAAAACGCAACACCAATTGATTTTGCATACGCGGTGCATACAAATATAGGCAATACGGCAATTAGATGCAGAGTAAATGGTAGAGATTCAGCTTTACAAACCACTCTTTACAATGGTGACACAATAGAGATAATTAACTCTAAAAATGTGTCCCCATCATTACATTGGATTTCTTCCTCTAAAACTGGAAAAGCTAGAGCAGCTATTAGAAGGTATTGGCAAGATAAAACGGGAGATAATAAAGTTAAAAAAAATAAACAATATAAAAGTACATTGGTAATGGATTTACCCGATCAACCGGGTGTACTAGGTGAGGTTAGTACGTTAATAGGTTTAAATGGATGTAATATTTTGAATGTAGAATTATTAGGAAAAAAAGATAAATTCATTCATTTTTCGTTCGATATACAAATAAATGATTTAAAAAACTTTACAAACTTGATAAGTCAAATCAAGCAAAAAAAATTGAATTTTAGAATCGTTAGACATAAAGAGAAAAAAAATGCTTTCATACGAAGAATCCTTGAAAATTTTAAAAGAAACTAACGCATTGCAAGATGGTCATTTTATACTTTCTTCAGGTTTGCATAGTCCTCAATATGTCCAGTGTGCAAAACTTTTAAGTCAACCACATAAGTCTGCTGATTTTTGCAAATCACTTGCTGACAAAATCTCTAAAGAATATAAAAAAATTGATTTAATCCTTTCCCCAGCCATGGGTGGTATTATTATTGGATATGAAATTGGAAGGTTGCTTAAAAAAGAAACAATTTTTTCAGAACGTGTTGACGGAAAATTTAAGCTAAGAAGAGATTTTAAAATAATAAAAAACTGCAAAGTCTTAATTGTCGAAGATGTAATAACTACTGGAAAATCAAGTATAGAGTGTTCTAAATTAGCAGAAATAGCAGAAGCAGATATAGTAGGCTACGCATGCCTTATAGACAGATCAAATGGAAATTCAAAAATAAAAAAAAAAATAGTATCTCAAATTGAAGTAAACATACCAACTTATAAAGAAAGTGAATTACCAGATAACCTAACTTCTTTACCAGGTATTAAGCCGGGCAGTAGAGAGCTTAAATGAGAAGATTAAGACTCGGAGTAAATATAGATCATGTTGCTACAGTTAGAAATGCAAGAGGTGAAAATTACCCCAGTCCATTACGCGCAGCTATTTTGGCTGAAAAATGTGGTGCTCATTCGGTAACAATTCACTTGAGAGAAGATAGAAGACATATAAATGATTCAGACTTAAAAGAGATAAAATCTAATTTAAAAATTCCACTAAATTTAGAGATAGCTGCCACAACTGAAATGTTAAAAATTGCCTTAAGGCACAAACCAAATTTTGTCTGCATAGTACCAGAAAAAAGAAAGGAAGTTACAACTGAAGGAGGTTTAAATTTGAACTATAAAAAAAATTTTTTAAAAATAATAATTACTACATTAAAAAAAAATAATTCTAGAGTAAGTTTGTTTGTAGAGCCAACTATTAAAGATGTAAAAGATTCAAAATATCTTGGTGCAGATGGCATAGAATTTCATACAGGAAAAATTTGTAATTTAATAAATCAAAACAAATCTTTTAAGTCAGAATTATCTAAATTAAATAGAGCTGTAAATTATGCTACAGATCTTGGCCTTGATGTTCATGCGGGACACGGCTTAACATACAAATCAGCGAAAATTATATGTAAAATTAAAAAAATTAGAGAATTTAATATTGGTCATTTTTTAATAGGTGAAGCTATTTTTATAGGTCTTTCAGCCACCATAAAAAAATTTCAAAAAATTTTAAAATAATATGAGTAATATTTTTGGCATAGGAACAGATATTGTTGATATTTCAAGAGTCAAAAATCTTATCAATAAAAATAAAAATTTTAAGAAGAGAATATTTTCTGCAAAAGAAATTAAACACTGTGAATCTAGAGCAAACAAAATTGCTTCTTATGCAAAAAGATTCGCTGCCAAAGAGGCTTTTACTAAAGCTTTAGGAACAGGTATCAGCAGAGGTATTTCATTTAATGAAATATCAATAAATAATAATAAAAATGGAGCACCATTCATTGAATTATTAGGTAAAACTAAAATTATTATTAGAAATTTAACGAAAAGAAAAAATAATATTTATCTTTCTTTGTCTGATGAAAAAAAATATGCATTAGCTATGGTAGTAATCAGTCACTAATGAAAAAAAATTTACTAAATGAAATAATTGAAAATATAAAAACTATATTTTATGCTTTAATTATTGCGGTATTAATTCGATCTTTATTTTTTCAACCATTTTATATTCCATCTTCTTCTATGGAACCAACTCTTCTAATTGGTGATCGAATATTTGTTTCAAAATACAACTATGGATATAGTAAACATTCATTTCCTTTTAGCCCGCCATTATTTGAAAAAAGATTGTTTGAAAAAAAACCTGAATATGGAGACTTAGTTGTTTTTAAAACTCCTGTAGATAATAGAACAGATTATATCAAAAGATTAATAGGTATGCCTGGCGACACTGTTCAATTTGTAGATGGAAAGATATTTTTAAATAATAATCAAATTCAGAGAAATAAAACTAATAATAAATATAAAATAAGGTGTGGTTCATTACGTCCAGAGGTTAATTCTTATGAAGAAACTTTGCCTAATGGTAAAAAATATATTGCTGTCTACAACAAGCAAGGAAGTTATATGAAATCTGACAAATTTAAAGTACCAGTTGATCATTATTTTTTTTTAGGAGATAATCGTGATTGTTCAAGTGATAGTAGATATTTATCAAGTGTCGGCTATGTTTCAAATGAAAATTTAGTGGGTAATGCTAGAATAATTTTTTTTTCTAATGACACTCTATCAGGTAGTGTTCTAAAATTTTGGAATTGGGGCCAATCACTTCGAGTTGAAAGGTTTTTTAATTTACTAAAATGACAGAACAAACATCAAAATTAGAACAAAGAATTAATATTAAATTTAAGGATCAGGAATTATTAAAAAAATCCCTAATTCATAAAAGTCACAATAATGAAAATAATAATGAAAAATTGGAGTTTTTAGGGGACAGAGTTCTTGGTCTTGTGCTTGCTAAGACTCTACTTAAAATTTATCCGAATGAAAAAGAAGGTGTCATAGATAAAAAATTTGCGAATCTGGTAAATAAAAAGACTTGTTTACTTATTGCAAAAAAACTTGAACTAAAAAAATTTATAACCACAGGTGGATCATATAAAGGCCTAAGCAGATCAGATGATAAAATTATTAGTGACGGTCTCGAGGCATTACTAGGTGCAGTTTTTTTAGATCAAGGAATTAATGTAGTTGAAAAGTTTATATTAAACACTTGGGGTGAATTTCTTGACAAATCATCAGAAACAAAAATAGATGCCAAGACTCAATTACAAGAATATAGTTTAAAAAAATATAAGGTACTTCCAGTTTATAAAATCAACAAACAATCAGGTCCACAACATAGTCCGATTTTTAAAGTTGAAGTTCAAATTAAAGATTCAAAAAAATTTTATGCAAGCGGCACATCTAAAAAAGATGCTCAACAAAATGCAGCACAAAAACTATTACTTGAATTAAAAATTTAATAATGAACTGGCAAGATGAAGGCTATTTACTTTCAAAAATTAAGTTTAGAGAAAATGCCAATATAATAAATGTTTTTACAAATACTTACGGAAAAGTAAGTGGCATTGTTTACGGAGGTAATTCTAGAAAAATTCGAAATTTCCTTCAAATATCTAATAAAATATTTGTTTTTAACACCACCAAAGGAGAAAATAAGATTGGTTATTTCAAAACTGAATTAGTGGAAGCAATTTCTCCCAAATATTTTAATGACAAAAAAAAAACTTCAGCGTTACTATCCATGTCATCTATTCTAAATATGTTACTACCTGAGGGCCAGCCTTACAAAAATTTATTTTTTACCGTAGAAGATTTGTTTAACGATTTTAATAATAAGAATTGGATTATAAGCTACATTTATTGGGAATTAAATTTATTAAAAGAATTAGGGTTTGATCCTTATCTAGAACAATTTGTGAATAAAATAAATGAATCTAATAATCAAGAAACAATAGAAATTGATAATGTTAAATATCAAATACCTATTTTTTTAATAAAAAAAAACCTCTCTCAAAGTATAAGCAATAAAACTATTGCCTCTGCATTAAGTTTTACAAGAAGTATTTTAATAAATAAGTTTTTTTTACCAAATAACTTAATTTTTCCCAAAGCAAGAATTATTTTAGAAAATTATTTTAATTGATTTACTATTTCTAATGCAAAGTAAGTAACTATTGCATTTGATCCCGCACGTTTTAAAGCAATTAAACTTTCAACAACTGTTTCTTGATTAACAATACCTTTTTTTATACCATTTTTAATTAACGAGTACTCACCTGATACTTGATAGGAAAAAATTGGAATTTTAAAATTATCCTTCACTCCTTTTATGATATCTAAGTATGGCATTCCTGGTTTAACCATAATTATGTCTGCACCTTCTTTTATATCAAGAGCTACTTCTCTTAGCGATTCATTGCTATTTCTAAAATCCATTTGGTAAGTCTTTTTATCGCCTTTCAAATTTTTTTTAGAGCCAACAGCGTCTCTAAAGGGACCGTAAAAATTTGAGGCATATTTAACTGCATAAGATACAATTTGAGTATCTTTTAATTTTTTTTTATCTAATGCTTTTCTAATTTCGCCAATTCTTCCATCCATCATATCTGATGGAGCAACAATATCACAACCCATTTCAGCTTGGAGTAAAGCCTGCTGAGTCAGAACTTCTATTGTCATATCGTTATCTACTTTTCTATTTTTTACAATCCCATCATGTCCATGATCTGTATATGGGTCAAGTGCAACGTCACACATTATTCCAATATTATCTTTAAATTTTTCCTTTAAAATTTTTATGGATCTGCAAACTAAATTATCCTCGTTAAGTGCTTCAGATCCTTGGTTATTTTTTTTTATTTTATTTGTATATGGAAAAAGAGCTATAAGAGGTATTCCTAGCTTACATGCTTTATCAACAACTCTATTTAGCTCATCTATAGAATATCGGTATACACCTGGCATTGATTTTATAATTTCTCTTTTTTTATTTCCTTCTGTAACAAACAAAGGGAGTATCAAATCATTCGCAGACAAGTTGTGTTCAGAAACAAGCCTTCTTATCCAATCCGTTTTTCTATTTCTCCTCATTCTTAATGCAGGATATTTACCAATTATTTTCATAAAATTTTAAAAGTTAATAGCATGTGACAAATATAATATTATAAGTATATATAAAAGTAATTTAATAAATAGTAATAGACTAAATTAAAGTGAAAAAATTATTTACAAAAATATGTATAGCATCTGATCATGCGGGCTATATTTTAAAGGAAAAAATTAAAGATTTCTTAATTAAAAGAGATATACCTATAATAGATCTTGGTCCTTTCTCTGCTGATTCAGTTGATTACCCAGACTATGCAAAAAAAGTTTCTAAACGACTTATTTTGAAGAAAAGTGATATTGGTATTTTAGTTTGTGGCTCTGGTACTGGAATGGCTATAACAGCTAACAAACACAAGGGAATTAGAGCCGCACAGTGCTATAATAAATCTAGCACGATTCTTTCTAGACAACACAACAATGCTAATGTTATTTGTCTAGGAGCTAGAATGGTCAGAAATAATGAAGCATTAAAATATATTTCTTACTTTTTAAATACAAAATTTGAAGGTGGTAGACATCAAAAAAGAATTAACAAAATCTAATCAATGAACAAAGAAAGCTTAAAAAATTTTTTTAACCAAGATTTAAAGAGTAGTGATTTAGATCTTTATAAATCTATAAGCCAAGAATTTGACAGACAATCTAATCATATAGAGCTTATAGCCTCAGAAAATATGGTGTCTAGAGCAGTTCTAGAAGCTCAAGGGTCGGTTTTAACAAATAAATATGCTGAAGGATATTCAGGCAAGAGATATTATGGTGGATGTGAATTTGTTGATATAGCTGAAAATTTAGCAATTGAAAGAGCCACTAAACTTTTTAATTGTAAGTTTGCAAATGTTCAACCTCATTCGGGTGCACAAGCAAATGGTGCAGTTTACTTAGCTCTTATTAAACCAGGTGATACAATTTTAGGAATGAGCTTAAACTCTGGTGGCCATTTAACTCATGGCGCTAAACCAGCTCAATCAGGAAAATGGTTTAATGCAGTTCATTACGAAGTTAATGAAGATACAGGTTTAATCGACTATGACAATGTTGCTAAGCTTGCAGAAGAAAATAATCCCAAAATTATAATTGCAGGTGGTAGCGCTTATTCAAGAATTATTGATTTTAAAAAGTTTAGAGATATAGCTGACAAAGTTAATGCATACTTATTAGTTGACATGGCCCACTTCTCAGGATTGGTAGCTGGTGGCGTCTATCCCAATCCACTAGAATATGCTGATGTTGTTACATCTACCACGCACAAAGTACTTAGAGGTCCCAGGGGAGGAATAATCTTAACAAATAGAGAAGATTTAATTAAAAAATTTAATTCTGCAATATTTCCAGGTTTGCAAGGTGGTCCTTTAATGCATGTTATAGCTGCAAAAGCAGTTTGCTTTAGAGAAGCTTTAGATAATAGTTTTAAAGATTACACTAAAAAAGTAATAGAAAATGCTAAAACACTATCTAAAACTTTAGTTGAAAATGACTTTAAGATATTTTCTGGAGGAACAGATACGCATTTAATGTTATTAGATTTAAGAAGTTTTAATTTAACAGGTAAACTTTCAGAATTTAGTCTAGGAAACGCAAACATTACTTGTAATAAAAATTCAATTCCATTCGACACACAAAGCCCAATGATAACTTCTGGAGTCAGGCTAGGCACACCAGCCTCAACAACCAGAGGGTTTGGACAAAAAGAATTTATTTTAATAGGTCAATTAATTTCAAAATTGCTTAAAGAACTAGCAAAAAACAACGAAAGTAATTCTAAAGCCGAAAACGAGGTTAAAAAAGAGGTAATTGATCTTTGTGGTTCTTTTCCTATATATAGTAGTCAATAAATAAAAAATAACTATGCTTTGTCCATTTTGTAAAGAAAAAGATACATCTGTAGTTGACTCAAGACCAACCGAAGATGGTACAGCTATAAGAAGAAGAAGACTCTGCGGTTGCGAGAGAAAAGAAAGATTCACTACTTTTGAAAGAGTTCAATTTCAAGAGCTCACGGTTATAAAAGGTAGTGGAAAAAGAGCTCCGTTTGATCGAGATAAAATTTCAAAGTCCATTAGGATATCACTTAGGAAAAGACCAATAGATAGCGACAGTATTGAAAAATTTATTTCTAAAATTGTTAGAAATTTAGAAGGACTAGGAGAAAGTGAAATACCAACTGCTACAATTGGAAAATTTATCATGGAAGGACTTTCAAATTTAGATCAAGTTGCCTATGTTCGTTTTGCTTCAGTCTATAAAAATTTTAAAGAAGCAAAAGATTTTGAACAATTTGTAGGTAACTTAAATGTCTATAAGTCCGAGTAAAGATTCCTACTATTTAAAGCTTGCCTTTCAACAAGCAGAAATAAATCTTGGTTCAACATATTCAAACCCATCAGTTGGTTGTGTAATAGTAAAAAATAATTCTGTTATATCTTCTGGACATACATCTTTAAATGGGAGACCACACGCGGAGGCTAATGCCTTGAATAAAAAATTCGACTTTACTGACTCAAAGATATTTATCACATTAGAACCTTGTTCACATTACGGTGTGACACCACCATGTATTAAAAAAATAATTAATAAAAAAATAAGTCAAGTAATATTTTCTATTAATGACACAGACCCAAGATCAAAAAACCTTTCCACTAAAATATTAAAAAAAAATAAAATTAAAGTAAAAGTATTTATATTAAATAATTTTGCTAAAATTTTTTACAAAAGTTATTTTTTACAAACAAAAAAAAAAATTCCTTTCATAGACGCAAAGGTTGCTGTTTCGAATGATTACTTAACGATAAATAAAAAAGATAGATGGATTACAAACAAAAAATCTAGAAAACTCGCAAATTTTATAAGATCACAATATGACTGTATTTTATCAACATCAAAAACCTTGAATTACGACAACCCATTAATGAACTGTAGGGTCGAAGGTCTAGAGAAGAAAACTCCAGATCTTTTGATAATAGATCGTGCTTTCAAAATAAAAAAAAATTTAAAAATATTTAAAAGTACAAATAGAAAGATTTATATTTTTACCTTAGCCAATAATCCTTTAAAAGAAAATTTTTTTAAAAAAAGAGGAGTTAAAATTGTCAAACTCAGCAAAAATGATGTCAATATTGAAGCATTGAAAGAATTATTTTTAAAGATAAAATACTTAGGTTTTAATAGAATTTTAGTTGAAACAGGCATAACCTTTTTAAATAAAATATTAAAATATAATTTTGTGGAAAATTTTTATTTATTTAAATCTTCTTTAAATCTTAAATCAAAAGGTTCTAATAACTCTAGTTCGTACTATTTAAAAAAATTTAAACTTACAAAAAAAAATAAAATTAAAGTTAACTTAAAAGATGATAATTTATATAAGATAAAATTATAATGTTTAATGGAATAATTTATAATACTGGGTCTATTTTAAAAATATCAAAAAATAAAGGATCTTCTGATATTACTTTAAAAACTGACATCTCATTTAAAAAATCAGAAATCGGGAGCTCTTTGTGTTGCAATGGCACATGTTTAACTATTACTAAAATTAAAAAAAATTATATCTCCTTTTATTTAAGTAACGAAACATTAAATAGAACAAATTTTAAATATATTAAATTCGGGGACATAATTAATATTGAGAAATCTTTAATTTATGGGAATAAGATATCTGGTCATTATGTTCAAGGACACACTGATACTATCGGAATTATTTCTAATATTAAAATCATAGATAAAACTTGGATTTTTGAATTTATGATTAAAAAATCCTATCAAAAGTTTCTAGTTGAGAAAGGATCTATAGCAATTAACGGTGTATCATTGACTATTTCTAAATTAATAAAAGATGGATTTCAGATTAATGTAATTCCACACACTCTAAAACTTACAAATTTAATTAGATTAAAAAAAAATAATATTGTCAACATTGAGTTTGATATTTTTAGTAAATATTTGTTCAATATTAAAAAATAATTATGAAAAAAATTTCTTTATCTCCCATTCATTTAATTATCAAGGAAGCAAAAAAAGGTAAAATTTTCATTTTAGTTGACAATAAAAATAGAGAAAATGAAGGAGATCTTGTTATCCCGGCTTCAAAGGCTAATTCAAAAAGTATAAATTTTATGGCCAAACATGGCAGGGGTTTAATTTGTTTAGCACTGACAAAAAAACAAGTTGATAAACTATCACTACCGTTAATGTCAGCTGTAAATAAAGCTAGAATGCAGACTGCTTTTACTGTTTCTATTGAAGCTAAAAAAGGTATTTCAACAGGAATTTCAGCTTTCGACAGGGCAAAGACAATTAAAGTTGCAATAAGTAAAAATTCAAAAAAAAAAGATATTGTTTCTCCTGGTCATGTTTTCCCATTAGTCGCACGTAATGGAGGTGTACTAGAAAGAGCTGGTCACACAGAAGCTTCAATTGATATATCGAAGTTAGCAAAACTCAATCCTAGTGCAGTTATTTGTGAGGTAATGAATGAAGATGGTAGAATGGCAAGATTTGATGATCTTTTAAAATTTGCAAAAACACATAGTATCAAAATTGGTAGTATTGAAGAGTTAATATCTTATAGGCTCAAAAATGAAAAACTAATAATGAATACCAATTCTAAAAAAATTAAATTAAGAAATTACGGTACTTTCAATTTAAAAACTTTTAGAAATAAATTAGATGGTGTTGATCATTATGTTATTACAAGAGGAAATTCTTTTTTAAATAAATCTACAAGAGTTAGAGTGATTTCACTTAAGATTTTAAAAAATATCAATAAAATAAATAGTGTTATCTTTTTTAAATCGATTAATTATTTATCCAAATTTAATAACTTTGCTTTGATATTAATAAAAAATCAAACTAATGATATTACTAGCGGTGAATCTGTAAAAAGTAGTAATATTTTACGATACTATGGAATTGGAGCTCAAATAATAAAAGATTTGAAGATAAAGAATATGGTGCTAGTTTCCAGATCTAGAAAAAAAATTATAGGACTAGAGGGCTATGGAATTAAAATTACAAAACAAGAAATAATTAAATGAAAAATAAAATTAAAATTTGTATTGTTAGATCTAAATACAATGAAACATCTAAATTATTAAATAGCGCAACAAAAGAACTCAAAAAAAGAAAAATATATTTTTCTACTATAGATGTACCAGGTGCATTTGAAATTCCTGTTATGATAGCCAGATCCATCAATAAATATGATGGATTTATAGCTTTAGGTTCAATTATAAAAGGTCAAACTCCAAACTTTAAATTTATTTCATCATCAATTACGGACGCATTAATGCAACTTTCTATTTTATACAAAAAACCTATAGGAAATGCTGTACTTACCTGTTTAAACGATAAACAGGCAAAATTAAGAGCAAACAAGGGTTACGAAGCAGCTATTGCAGTCTGTGATGTTTTAAATGTTAAATAATAGTAAGAAGATAACTCCAAGAATAAGGGTAATTCAAAAACTTTATGGTAACTCTTTAAATCCTGAGGCAAATATTGAATATTCAAAGGGTCAGTACAAAAAATTTATAAAAGACGTAGTTCAAGGCACTATTGAGAGAAATGATTTAATAGAAGAAACTGTTAAAAAGTACCTATCTGAAGATTTAAATCTAAAAAGAACTGATAAATTGCTAAAAATTATAATTTTTGCAGCAATATTTGAACTCACGTTTAAACATAACAACCCAACTAAGGTAATCATAAGCGAATATGTAAAAACTTCAGAATTTTTCCTTGAAAAAGCACAAATTAAATTTTTGAATGCTATTTTAGACAAAATTTCTAAAAATCTTAGAAAAAGTATTTAATTAAAAATGAAAAAAAAAACTTAAAATACAAAAGTATTTCTTGCCTTTAATGTTTTTTTTTGGCATTTATGCAAAATCTTTTTATGAATCCAGTTTATGAACTACTTTATCTAATAATTTTCACAGGCTTTTTGGCTGTTATTTATAGCTACCTCCTTTCAACACAAATTTTAAGCGCCAGTCCTGGAAATGCTAAAATGCAAGAAATCGCGGAAGCAATACAAATTGGTGCCAAAGCATATTTAAAAAGACAATACACAACAATAGCAATTGTTGGATTGATTGTTTTAGCAATAGTTACTTATTTTTTTAGTCCACTAGTAGGATTAGGTTATTTTATTGGGGCAGCTCTTTCAGGAATAGCAGGCTATATTGGAATGTTAATTTCTGTTGAAGCAAACGTTAGAACCGCGGAAGCATCAAGAAAAAGTTTACAAGCAGGTTTAACAATGGCATTTAAATCTGGAGCAATTACAGGATTGCTTGTTGCTGGATTGGCTCTTTTAGCCATTGCTATTTATTATTATGTCTTAATTAAACTTAATGTAGACAACAGAGAAATTATAAATGCTCTAGTTGCTTTAGGATTCGGAGCATCTTTAATATCTATTTTTGCTAGACTAGGTGGAGGTATCTTTACTAAAGGAGCCGATGTTGGTGCTGACTTAGTTGGAAAAGTTGAAGCAGGAATTCCTGAAGACGATCCTCGAAATCCCGCAGTGATCGCGGATAACGTCGGAGACAATGTGGGTGATTGCGCCGGTATGGCTGCAGATCTATTCGAGACATATGCAGTTACAATTGTAGCTACAATGGTTTTAGCTTCTATTTTTTTTGCAGATAATCCTTTTATGATGATTTATCCTTTGGCTATTGGAAGTTCGTGTATCCTTACATCTATAGTTGGAACTTGGTTTGTAAAATTAGGTAAAACAAAAAATATTATGAACGCTCTTTATAAAGGTTTTATAGTTACCGCAGTTTTATCTTTAGCTATATTATACCCAGTAACAGATTCAATTTTAGGTTTAGACACTGTGTTTAAATCTTCTAACAAAATTTTTACAGGCTTAGATTTATACATTTGTGGCGTAGCAGGTTTATTTATAACTGGTTTTTTAATTTGGATAACAGAATATTATACAGGAACTAATTATAGACCTGTTAAATCTATTGCACAATCTTCTACAACAGGACATGGAACAAATGTCATTCAAGGTTTAGCTGTCTCTATGGAGGCTACAGCAGTGCCAGCTTTAATTATAGTTGTTGGTATTCTTTATACAAATAGTCTTGCCGGATTATTTGGTATAGCGATCGCAGTTACATCAATGCTTGCATTGACAGGAATGGTTGTTGCATTAGACGCTTACGGACCTGTAACAGATAACGCTGGTGGAATTGCACAAATGGCAAAACTTCCTAACTCTGTTAGGAAAACTACAGATGCTCTTGATGCAGTTGGAAACACAACAAAAGCTGTAACAAAAGGCTACGCTATCGGTTCAGCTGGTTTAGGTGCTTTAGTATTATTTGCAGCTTATACAGAAGACATTAAATTTTATTCTAGCGTTAAAGGCTCAGCTCTCGAAGGTGTAGTAGTGAGTTTTGATCTTTCAAACCCTTACGTGGTCGTTGGATTGCTTGTTGGTGGAATGTTACCCTATCTTTTTGGATCAATGGGTATGCAAGCTGTTGGCAGAGCAGGTGGAGCAGTTGTTATCGAAGTTAGAAGACAATTTAAAAAAATTCCAGGAATCATGAAAGGAACTAGAAAACCCGATTACGGAAGACTAGTAGACTTATTAACGAAAGCTGCGATTAAAGAAATGATTATTCCTTCTTTATTACCGGTTTTATCTCCAGTTCTTTTATATTTTATTATTTTACAAATCGGAGGTATGAGTGCAGCTCTTTCTACGTTGGGCGCAATGTTACTTGGAGTAATTATAACAGGTTTATTTTTAGCAATATCAATGACTGCAGGTGGTGGAGCATGGGACAATGCAAAAAAATATATTGAAGATGGTAATTTTGGAGGCAAAGGTTCAGAGGCACATAAAGCTGCTGTTACAGGCGATACTGTTGGTGATCCATACAAAGATACTGCTGGTCCAGCTGTAAATCCAATGATCAAAATTACGAATATTGTTGCTTTGCTTTTATTGGCAGTAATAGCTCACTAATATTTTTTACTTTTTTCTTCTCGAGTACATCTTTTGTTTTATACTTGAGAGAAACTTCTCAACCGTACTTTTTTGAGATATATCATTTGAAGTTTCTTTGGCTGAGTATTTTACTTTATTCATGCTTTGCTTGTTATATATTTTTTTACTTTTAAGAATACCGTATTTATTAAATTTTAGTTCTAAGATATTATTTTCTTTAAGTACATTTTGCCCTAATTTTATTAGCTTTCCCTTTGTAATTGTTCTCTCAAAATAAATCCAAGTATCATCTTGAATTATTGATGTTGAGTGCGGCGTTCCAATTATTTTGACAACATCATTTTTATTAGTTTTATCTACGGTTAATACTCTTGCTCTATTTTCTAAAAAATTTATACCATGAGCTCGGTTAGGCTCTTTTAATTGACAGTTATTTAAAAAAAAAGATAAAAATATGATATAGATTATTTTAAAATGTATCCTGCTTATAAAGCTCATAATAATTCTCTTTACAACAAATTAGTTGATTTATCACGTAATATTTTTTTCTATAAAAAAATCCTTTTAAAAGACAATTTTGAAACAAGAATTAATCTTATTTTCGTACACATGTCTTTAATTTTAATAATTTTTAAAGAAAGGAAAGAAAAATTTCCTCAATATGTCTTTGATAATATTTTTTTAAATATTGAATATCACATAAGAGAGCTTGGTTATGGAGATGTTGTAGTAAACAAAAAAATGAAAACTTTAACACGAATTTTTTACGATATTCTTCTCAAGATCAAAAAATCAGATAAGAAACACTTGATAATAAGCAAAAATATCTTAACTTCTTATTTTGAACCAGAATGTAAGGATACAAAGCAATTAATTGATAATTTATCGACGTATTTTAATAATTTTTATTATTTTTGTTTTGAACTTAAGAACGATAGTATGTTAAAAGGACAAATTAATTTTAACTATTAAAAATCAAATGGCTGTTCCTAAACGAAAAACAACACCCTCAAAAAGAAACATGCGAAGATCTCATCATCGCGTAAAATCTATAAATATAGTTGAAGATAAAAAAAGTGGTGAATATAGACTTTCACATCATGTAGATTTGAAAACAGGTTTCTATAACGGTAAAAAAATCTTAGACATATAGTTCTAAAAATACTTATATCATGAATGATAAAATCATTATTGCCATAGACGCAATGGGTGGGGAAAATGCTCCAAATAAAAATATTGAAGGTGTAGCTATATTCTTTAAAAAAAATAGTCATAAAAAAGATTTTTTCTTCAATTTATATGGAGATAAAAATTTAATTCAAAGAGAACTAGATGAGCATAAAATTCCATCTAAAATATTTAAAATTTTTCATTCAAGTTCAATAGTTTCAGATGAAGAAACACCTCTAACAGCAATTAAAAATTCAAAAGATAGTAGCATGTGGAATGCAATAAATTCACAGGTAGAATTTAATTCTAACATAACCCTATCAGCAGGTAATACTGGTGTACTTTTTGTAATATCAAGAATGTTGTTGAAAACGATTGAATCTGTAAGCAAACCAGCTCTTGCAGGACTATGGCCTAATGAAAAAAATATGAATGTTGTTTTAGATCTAGGTGCCAATGTTGAATGCGATGAAAAAAACTTAATTGATTTTGCTGAAATGGGTGCGGCACTTTATAAATCACTTTTCCCAGATGACACAGTCAATGTTGCTTTGTTAAATATTGGTTCTGAAGAAATTAAAGGCACAGGTACTTTAAAAAAAGCATACAGCAGGTTAAAAGAAATTAGTAAATTTGGAGATTTTAAATTTAATGGTTTTATTGAAGGAAATAAAATCACAGAAGGAAAATCTAATGTTATAGTAACTGATGGATTTACCGGTAATATTGCTTTAAAAACTGCAGAAGGCACTGCTAAATTTATAACAGATTCATTAAAAAGATCTCTTACAGAAACTTTATTAGCTAAATTTTCTGTTATTTTCTCTTATTTTGCATTAAAAAAATTTAAGGAAAAGCTAGATCCAAGAAAATTTAATGGAGCTATATTTTTAGGGTTAAAAGGTCCAGTTGTTAAGAGTCATGGATCAACAGACGCGGTAGGTTTTTATCACTCAATCGATTTATCTTACCGTATAATTAAAGGTGACCTAATGAGTAAGATAAAAAATAACTTAAGTCATGTAAATGGGAATAATTAGCAGAGATAATACAAAAAAAAAAGATATTGTAAAAAATATTTATAATAATATTGGAATCCCAAACGTATATGCTGCTAAAATACTTAATGATTTAATCAATATTTTAATTAAAAATTTAATTCTTAATAAGTTAGTTAAAATAAAAAACTTTGGGACTTTTTTTTTTAAAAAAAAAGATAAAAGACCAGGTAGAAATCCAAAAAATCTTAAATATTACGAAATTCTGGAAAGAAATGTAGTTACATTTAAAACTTCAGAAAACCTAAAAAAAAAAATTAATTTAAATGTTAAAAAATAATATTCAATTACTAAATATTTCTCAAGTAGCTACTCAAATAGGTCTCATAAATCCAAAAAGTAAGAAGCCATTAACTCACACCTTAAGATTTTGGGAGACAAAATTTAAACATTTAAAGCCAACTATTTTATCCGGCAGACGGTATTATGCCTCAAAAGACATCGCAATTATTAAAATGATTTTTTTTCTTTTAAAAGATCAAGGTTTGACAATAAATGGAGCTAAAAAAGTAATGAATGAGAATTCGAAAAAACTTGACGATTCAAAAGCATCAAGTATAAAAGCAGGTTATTATAGAAAAATTATCAAAGATAAATCTAAAAAAATTTTAAAAAGAATAAAAAATATTAATGGCTAAAAAAACACATATTAAAGTAAGACTAGTTCCCGAGGCCGCACCAAACAGCGCTTTTTTTTATTACACAAGAAAGCCAACAAAAGGTGAGAAAGTTAAAGATAAATTAAAAGTAAGAAAATATAATCCTGCAACTAGAAAACACGAAATTTTTGTAGAAAAGAAATTGCCACCTCATAGTAAATAAACTATTTTTTTTTAAAATTTTTAAACTCATATTTTATAAAAGTTTTTATCATTTCTCTCCATATATTAACTGTAATGAGTGGATCAATCTTTAGTTTTAAAGATTTGAGTTTAATTTTTTTAAGAATAAAATTTATTCTTTTCTTATCTACTATTTCATTTTTACTTTTTTTTAACTTAATTATTGTATTTACTAAATTTGTACGTTTTTTTATAAGTAATAGTAGTTTTAAATCAACTTTATCTAGTTTCTTTCTTATAATGATTATTTTTGGATTTTTCATAGCGACATTTTATTACATTAAATTATTAAATTAATTATATATTAAATTCTTATATGTTAAAAAATAAAAAATACCATACAGTTTTTTTAATTTGGTTGTTCACACTAATTATACTTGTAGCTTCAATTATTGTAGTTGGTGGTCTTACTAGGTTAACAGACTCTGGGCTATCTATTACTAAGTGGGAATTATTTAAAGGTATTCTTCCACCAACAAACAATCAAGAGTGGGAAACATATTTTTTATTATATAAAGAAATTCCACAATATTTTTTATTAAATTCAAAAATGACAATGGACGAATTCAAATATATTTTCTTGTGGGAGTATTTTCATAGATTGCTAGCCCGTTTTATTGGATTATTTTTTTTAATACCTTTTTTCTTTTTTATTTTTACGCGCTCTCTAAATCGAGATTTATTAGTTAAATTAACAAATATTTTTATACTAATTTTACTACAAGGAGGCGTTGGATGGTTTATGGTAAAAAGTGGTCTTGTAGATGATGTTACCGTAAGTCATTTTCGTTTATCTTTTCATTTAAGTTTAGCATTTATTATTTTGTCTTTATTATTCTGGCAGGTAATGAATTTACAACACTCGGTAAATGTTGGCATTTTTCATAATAAATCAGATTATAAAATACTAAATATTTTATTAGTACTAATTTTTTTGCAAATTATATTTGGTGCATTTGTATCTGGTTTGGATGCTGGAAAAGTTTACCAAACATGGCCACTGATGAACAATAGTTATTTTCCTAATGATATTAGTTTAAATAATTTTTTAAATTTTAACAAACCTAGCGTTGTTCAATTTATTCATAGAAATATTGCATATGTTATTTTTTTTCTAACAATTTATTCCGGTTATAATCTTTTGAAAAAAAAATTAATAAAACTTTATATCCCTTATTTAATGTTTTTTTTATTTATAATTCTTCAAATTGTGCTGGGAATTTTCGTTTTATATTCTGGTGTAAATATATATCTTGCATCCATGCATCAAATTTCTAGTATATTTTTGGTGATTTCTTATTTAAACCTTTTTCATCGCTCAATTAGATCTTAATATAGGGTTTATCTTGTTATTTAATATTTTTTAATCAGTAAATTTTATTGACTTTGTTGGCCTTTATTAGTAATTATCGCCATAATTCACATGACGCCATTTATAAAAAAAAAAGAAATCAAAAACGATTGGTATATTATAAACGCTGAAAACGCTGTTGTTGGTAGGCTTGCAGCCTACATTTCAAAAGTTTTGAGAGGCAAAAATAAGGCTACAT
>Ga0307986_10000832_pt1 | contig 22882 bp, 18 predicted proteins | sample EllFjometageno82_FD_203170 | JGI IMG/M metagenome (GOLD analysis project Ga0307986, IMG submission 203170) | Marine microbial communities from Ellis Fjord, Antarctic Ocean - #82 | ecosystem: Environmental > Aquatic > Marine > Unclassified | place: Southern Ocean | collected 2014-10-09
AATTAAAATCAAATAACAAAATATGAAAAAAAAACCTGCAGCTTTTTTAGATCGTGATGGAGTTATTAATTATGATTATGGATACGTATATAAATATAAAGATTTTAAATTAAGGCCAGGTGTAATAAAAGGTTTAAAGTTATTAACTAAAAATAACTATAGGATTTTTATTATAACCAACCAATCTGGTATAGCACGTGGTTTTTTTAAAGTTAAAGACGTAGAACTCCTACACAAATTAATCATCAAGAACTTAAAAAAAAAGAAAATTACTATAAATGAAATAAAATACAGTCCTTTTCACGTAATGGGTGTAATTAAAAAATATAAAAAGGATAGTAAAACTAGAAAGCCAGGAAATTTAATGATTAAAAAAATTTTAAAAAAATGGAACACAAATCTAGAAGAAAGCTTTATGATTGGAGACAAAAATTCAGATAAAATTTGTGCTAAAATTAGTAAGCTTTATTTTCAATTTCCAAAAAAGAATTTTTTTCACCAAATTCAAAGTATTTTAAAATAAATTTTATTTAACTTTATTTAAACTTATTAAATCACATACACTTAATAACCAAACTTGATGAGTATTTTCTATGTGGTTATATATATTGCTATCAACCCACAGATTCACATCTCCTAGTTTAGACAAAGGATTGTTTTTTTTATTACCTGTAAGAGTAATTATTTTTGAGATTTTCTTTCTTCGCGATGCCTTGCAGGCATTAAGCATATTTTTAGATTTTCCACTTGAAGATATTAGTATGACCACGTCTCCTTTATCTGCATAAAACTCTATAGCTTTTTCTATCCATTTTTCATAACCATAGTCATTTGAAAAACAAGTTATCAAATCAGCCTCATTAAAATTCATCGCCTTAACTTTTATATTTTTTGTTAAATCTACACTCACATGACTAGCTATTGCGGCACTTCCACCGTTTCCAAAAATTAAAACTCTTGAGTTTGTTTTTTTCGCTTTAATTATTAAGTTTTTAATTTTGATAATTTCATTAAAAACTTTTTTATTTGGAATTATTTTAGAGCTAAGCTGCTTTAAATATTTTTGGACTTTTATTATGTCTGACATGAATTCTTTTATATTAGAGATTTTACAATTTTATAAGATAATTTAAATATTTTGTATTGTATCTAGTTATATTACCTTTATATTAAGAATGTTGGTTTACCAACTATAACGATAAACGAATTTCGTAATAACCATTGCGGACGTGGGGGCAGTACCCACCACCTCCACCATTTAACAGTTATGGGGGTGACTCAGATTCGACGGATGTCTAAAGGCTATTCTTTCGTTCGAGATTGTTCCGACGTAACGGGCTAATTTTAAATGCTAACGAAAGTTACGCACTTGCTGCATAATTAACTTTTAGTTAATTGTAATAGCACGGTCTGGGGCACCGGGTAACAGAACGCCCCTACACACACTCTTGCTTTCCGTTATTTATAATTGTGATAATATTTTTTATAATGAATGTGGATTTAAATAAATGGTATAGGCCCAATATTGATATTGTAATTCATATAAATAATATTAATTAGTTTAATTTAAAAGCTGTAATTTGATCACCTAAATTTTCATCATAACCAACAAATTTTCCTCCGCCAGAATTAACTATAATGTATTGCTCTCCTCTATAGTAGTAAGTCATAGGCGAAGATGAACCTGCAAAAGGAAGTTGGTATTCCCATATTTTTTTTCCTGATTTAGAGTTATAAACGTATAAAAATTTGTCTGGTGTACCAGTAGCAAATAATAAATTTCCAGCAGTGCTTAATACTCCACCAAAATTAATGTCTCCATTTATTTTTCTTTTAGCTGTTTTTCTAGCTCCAAATGAAATTGACCAATTAGTTTTTCCTGTATTAATATCTATTGCATTAATTTTCCCCCATGGCGGTGAAGATGCCGGCAATCCATCTTTATCTAAAAATAATTGCCATGAACCGAATTCTTGTAATAAATTAAATTTTTTTAAAATTTTATCATGTTTATTCAAATAATTTTTAATACTTTTAAGTTCATCCCCACTAACTCTCGGCATATCTTTGGTGTAGGAATGAGAGTAATTAAAATTTTTTAAATTATTTAAAGATTCTTTTTTATTTGTAAAACTTACACCAAGTAAGTTTGGAATATATGTGTCACCCTCAGTCTCACTCACATATTTTCCCTCACGATTAATCCCGTGACAACTTTGACATTTCATCTCATATAAGCCTTTTCCTTTTGCATTAATTAAATAAGGTAGCTTAGAGTAAACTTTTTTTATCGTTTCACTCGTTAATTTTTTAGTCTTTTTTTGGAATGGAGAAGTATATTTGTCTTTTGAAAATAATGAAAAAAATCTATTATTCAAACTAACAACTTTACTAAGCAACCTATCATAATAATAACTTCTTAGTATCCAAGGATCATGGTTTGATGGGATTATTATTTGGTTATTATTTGAATCCAAGGTTCCGCCAGACCAAGAAGGTCCACCATGTATCCCGTACATCAAAACATCATAATTTAATGATAAAGGAATAAAATCTTTATTAAATTTTGTGTTTCTAGTTTTAAATTTTAAATATTCAATATTTTCTTCATCTTTTAATGTTTTTAAAAAATTATTTAAATCATATTTTTGATTTAAAAGTGGTTGAGGAATAAGTATTTTTGTTTGCTCAGAAGAGTAAGTTTGATTGTATGTAGAAGTATCAGTTTTTAATATTTTAAAATTTTCTTTTTTATCAAATAAAAATTTACAGCTATTTACATTAATTGAAAAAATATTTCCAGTTTTTGAAAATGCATAAACAGCCCTTTCTGTTTTATTAGAAATTTTTACATTAGTAAAAATTGGATTTCCTACCATATCGAAGTCCCAATGATCATGTTTTACGTCTTGAAATTTACATTTTATTTTTCCTGTATCACTGTCAATTAAAAGGAGACTATTTGAATAGTCAGGGTTAATTTTTGTTTTACCCCACAATTTAACTAAATTACTCGTAACAATAGCAATTGTGTTAGTTGTTTTGTCAAATGAGAAGCCAGACCAAACCCTGGCGCCATTAAGATTTAAAGACCAATTTTTTTTCCCGTCTTTTAGGGAAAAGCTTTCAATTTTATTTAAGAAGGCTACTAGAACTTTTTCTTTGTGCACTATTGGAGAAAGTAAAGATTTTGAATTTCCAAAGTATCCATTTTTTCCCAAATTTCGGTTTATTTCCCCTGTTGGTTCATCAATAGCAATTACGCCTGAACCTGTTGATACAAAAATAGTTTTTTGTTGTTTTAAAAAAAATAGACCTCTTTTTGCAGTTGGGTTATCTAATTTAATTCTCCATTTTTCATTACCATTGCTTGGGTCTAGGGATATTAAATTATTATTTACTGTTGATATTATTACAGACTCGCCAGTAAATATTGGTGTTATTTGACTGTTATTTTTATTTTTGGGAATGAAACCATTCTTGTGTGTCCATGCTATTTTTAATTTAGATATATTATTTGTATTAATTTCTTTTAATTTTGAAAATTTATGTGCTTCAAAATTACCATTGCTAAAATTCCAATATACTTCTTGTGAAAATGTTTCAACATTAAACAACAAAGAAGAAAAAATTGTAAAAATTAATAATTTAAGTGATAGCTTATTTTTCATTAATTCATTTAATTTGATATAGACATTAATTATTTTTAAGGTACTCATCTAATACTAAAATTATATTATACGAATTTAATTTATACTTTAAAACAACTAATTTGACATCGAGTAACAGATCGCTAATTTAATTAAAAGAAAAATATTTCAATTAACCCCAGTAAAAAAAATGTTGACATATATTAAAAATCTTGATCTTAAAAAATTATACAAAATCAAAAATTATAAAAGAGTAACGCATAGAATTACTATAAAATAACTAGGCTCTGTCATTTAGTAATAAAAGTATAAGCAATCAGAGAAATAAAAATATTAAAACAATTAAGTTGTTTTCTTTATGAATTATTTTAAAAACTTATTTAAGTCTGGTTTAAAATAATTAGGTCCTTTCATAACTTTTCCACTTTCATTGTAAATGGGCTTACCGTCTGGTCCTAATTTACTCATATTTGATTTTTGCACCTCTTCAAAGCATTTATCCAAATTAATACCAAAAGCATGTCCGGCACCGTAAGTTACATATAAAATATCAGTGAGCGCATCAGCTACTTCTTTCATATCCTTATCTTTGATTGCTTGTTTTAACTCATCTAATTCTTCTTTAATAAGTTCGTACCTTAGTTCAGTTATCTTTTTATCAGGAAATTCGTTCTTTTCTTTTACTTCCTGGCCAAATGTTTCCATAAATTTTTTAACACTTTCAAAATTACTCATAGTTGCTCCATATTAAATTTCATTTGTTTTTGCTAGATCTATATTATAACTTTATAACATTCATGAAATACAGAATTGAATTTGATAGTATAGGTAAAATTAAAGTAGATGGTGATAAGTATTGGGGTGCATCTACAGAAAGATCTAAAAAATATTTTAATATTGGTGATTTTCTAGTCAGACCAATAGTTATTCATTCAATTGCTATCATTAAAAAATCAGCAGCTATAGTTAATTTCAAAAATAAAGACTTAGATAAAAAAATTAGTAAATATGTCGTGCGAGCATCTGAAGAAGTTATTAAAGGTAAGCTCGATAAACACTTTCCTTTAAAAGTTTGGCAAACAGGTTCTGGTACTCAGACAAATATGAATGTTAATGAGGTTATAGCCAATAGAGCGATACAAATGATGGGTGGAAAGTTGGGAAGTAAAAAACCTGTTCATCCTAATGATCATGTCAATAAATCTCAATCAACAAACGATGTTTTTCCATCTGCAATGCATATTGCTATTGCTATCAAAGCCAAGGAAAAATTATTACCTTCTCTTAAGTTGCTAGAAAGAGAATTGGGAAAAAAAGTTAAGGAATTCAAAAAGATAGTAAAACTAGGAAGGACACATTTGCAAGATGCAACGCCTTTAACATTAGGTCAGGAGTTTTCCGGTTATCAGTTTCAATTAAAGGAATCCATCAAAAGAATTGAAATAGCTTTAAAAGAAATTTATTTTTTAGCTCAAGGCGGTACAGCTGTTGGCACAGGTCTAAATACAAGAAAAAATTTTGATAAGAAGATTGTTAGAGAAATTAGTAGAATTACCAAACTACCTTTTAAAGTTACACCAAATAAGTTTGCAGCTCTGGCGACTCATGACCCTATAGTGAATTTTTCAGGAGCAATGAATACTGCTGCGGTTTGTTTAATGAAAATAGCAAACGATATTAGGTTTTTGGGATCAGGTCCAAGAGCGGGTTATGGAGAATTAATCTTACCTTCAAACGAACCTGGATCTTCGATAATGCCTGGTAAGGTAAACCCAACTCAATCAGAAGCGGTAACGATGGTTTGCGTAAAAGTTATTGGAAACCACAATGGAATTACTATGGCGGGTTCACATGGGCACTTTGAATTAAACGTTTTCAAGCCATTGATAATACATAACATTTTGCAATCTATAGAAATTATGGCCGACTCATCAAAAACTTTTGCACTTTATTGCATCAAAGGAATAAAGGCAGACAAAAAAAGAATTAAATACTTATTAGATAATTCTTTAATGTTAGTAACAGCTCTTGCACCTAAAATTGGATACGACAGGGCTGCAAAGATTGCAAAAGAGGCTCACAAAAATAAAACAACATTGAAAGAAGAGGTTATTAAATCGGGCATTCTTAATGAAAAAGAATATGATAAAATAATGGATCCTATGCTGATGACTAAACCAAGATAGTTTACATTAAACTATTAAAGTATTTATTTAACTTATTTTCATTAAAAATATTCTTTAAAGACTTTTGAATTACCTCCTCTTTAAATTTATTTTCATAATCTTCAATTTTTTCAACTGAAAGTTTATTGTCATTTATATAAAATTTTTCAAATATGACTTTTGAATTTGATGGGATAATAAGACCTGTTATTCTTATATGTTTTGTTAAATTATTATTGTATTGGATTATTTTAACTAAATTAAATTGAATTTTTCCTTTTTTACCAAATTTTGTAATTTTAGCACTAAAATTTAAAGATTTATCTTTATATAACTTAAAATCTCGAAATATAACCACTCCATTTTTAAAAATTATATCACCCTCAAATTTAGATTTAAAATTAAAGGATCCATTAATTTTTTTAATTAAAGATAAATTACTAATATGATCTGAAAGAAAAAAATTTTGTATTAAGGGAAATAATTTTTCTAAATTTAGATTTGTGGGTTTTAAATATAATTTTACATAAAAATTTGGTTTAAAAGTTAATTCTCCATTAATAGATGTGTTAAATAATTTACTTCTAATAAAACCATCTATAATTTTTGTGCTATCTCCTTTAACAAAATTAAATTTTAAGAAATTATTAAATACCTCTAAATTTAATAATCCATAAATATTTTCATCATCATTTGTTTCGAAAGAAATTTTAGTTGATATGTCTAATGCGCCGATTTTAAGTGATAAGTTATTTTTTTTATTCTTCTTATTTTCTAATTTAATAAAAATTTTATTGTTTAAAAAAATACCATCTACAGATAGTTTTTTTTGTTTATTTCCATAACCTATCTTTATAATAGCATCATTAATTTCAAAGAAAGTTTTATCTTTTTCAAAAAAAATAAGATTACTTTCTCTAAAAATTAATTTTTTTTTATTTTTTTCATTAATAATTAATAATTGTTTGATATTATCTAAATTAATTTTTGACGATCCTTTGTTTATTACTAATCTTTTATAATTAATTTTCTTAAAATTTAAGATCTGACTTATTCTTAAAATAATATTAATTTCACTGTTAGTAACTTCTATGGCTTCTTTTCCAATAGTAAAGTTACTATTTAATAGATTTAATCTTGGTGTTGGAAAAATTTTATATTCTACTTTTAAAATACTATTAATTTTTATATTGTTATTTTTTTGTAAATTTTCTTTTATTGATTCTGTAGAAAAATTTAATAACTTAGGTATAGTAATATATACAACAAAAAAAATGGCTAAAAAAAATACAAAAATAAACTTTAATTTTTTATTATTTTTTAGAATAAAGTTTAATTTTTTTATACTTAGCATAATTAAGATTATAAAATTTGTTACTAGGACTATTTATCATTTATAATGTTTAAATAAGTAGTATATAGTTTATTTTTTTAACTATGGATTCTATAAATAAATTGCTAGAAAATTTAAACAAGGAGCAAAAAGAAGCTGTATTAAGTACAGAAGGCCCTAATTTAATTGTTGCGGGCGCAGGCTCAGGAAAAACTAGAGTTTTAACTACAAGACTAGCTCATATCATTAATACCAAGAAAGCTTGGGCCTCCCAAATTCTTTGTGTAACTTTTACCAATAAAGCAGCAAAAGAAATGCAAAGTAGAGTCCTTAAGTATGTAAGTGAAAAATCTGTAGCAGTTCCCTGGCTTGGTACGTTCCACTCTATTAGTGTTAAGTTTTTAAGAAGGCACGCAGAAGCAATTGGCTTAAAAGGTAATTTTACTATTATAGACACGGATGATCAAAAAAAAATAATCAGAAATATTTGTAAAGCAGAAGAAATTGATGCTAAAAAAATAACACCTCAATTCATTCTTTCTTTTATTGATAGATGGAAAAATAAAGGTCTATTACCTGATGATATAAAAGAAGAAAAATTTACTGGTTTAGAAAAATCAATATTTAAAGTATATAAAATTTATCAATCAAAAATTAGAGATTTAAATGCCTGTGATTTTGGGGATCTCATCTTATATTGTGTAAAATTATTTGAAAATCATTCAGATATTAAAAAAATTTATAATCAAAATTTTAAGTATATTTTAGTAGATGAGTTTCAAGACACTAATTTTATTCAAAATAAATGGCTTAATTTATTAGTTAACGAAAAACAAAATATTTGCTGTGTTGGAGACGACGATCAGTCTATTTATAGCTGGAGAGGTGCAGAAATTAAAAATTTCTTAACATTCGACTCTATCTACAAAAATTGTAAAATTTTTAAATTAGAGCAGAACTATAGATCCACTAAGAATATATTGGCAACTGCATCAACTTTAATTTCTCACAACAATGGAAGGGTTGAAAAAAAACTTTGGTCCTCTGCACAACAGGGTGAAAAAGTAAAAATTAATTGTTATCAAACTGGTAGAGAAGAGGCTGAAGCGATAAGTGATATTGCAGAAAATAAATTAAAAAATAAATACTCTTTAAATAATGTGGCTATTCTTGTTCGGGCAATTTACCAGACACGAGAATTTGAAGAAAGATTTTTGAAAGTAGGTTTGGGTTATAGGGTCTTGGGAGGTACAAAATTCTATGAAAGAGCTGAAGTTAAAGATGCGGTTGCATATTTACGAATAATAAATCAAAAATATGACGATCTAGCCTTAGAAAGAGTTATTAGCAATCCACGTAGAGGTATCGGTGAAAGTACATTAAATCAACTACATAATTTTGGAAGCCAAAATAAATTATGTCTTGAAGATTCTATTAAGAAAAATTTAGAAGCTAATAGTTTAAAACCTAAGATGAATACTAGTCTCACTCAATTAATAAAAATGATTGATAAATGGAGGTTAGATTCTAAAGTTAACAAACACTATGATCTTTTAAAAATTGTACTAGATGAATCTGGTTATTCTGAAATGCTAAAAAATAAAAAAGATATAGAGAATGAAAATCGCCTTGAAAATATTAAAGAATTACTCAGGGCCATGCACGATTATGATGATGTACAATCCTTTTTAGAACATGTGGCTCTTGCAACCTCAATAGATAAGGAGTGGGAAGGAGAAAAGATTAACTTGATGACTATGCACGCAGCTAAAGGTTTAGAGTTTGATGTAGTTTTTTTACCTGGTTGGGAAGAAGGTTTGTTTCCTCATCAAAAATCTCTTGAAGAAAAAGGAGATTTAGCTTTAGAAGAAGAAAGAAGGTTAGCATACGTGGGAATAACAAGGGCTAAAAAGGAAGCATATTTATCATTCGCTATGAAAAGATCTTACCATGGTGAATGGATGGATGCTTTACCATCAAGATTTGTTAACGAAATGCCTGATGAAAATGTAGAAAAAAATGAAATAGGAGTTAATGAAGATATAGAACAAGATTTTGAATTTAATCAAGATATAAGTATTAATTATGACAGTGAGTATAAAAGTCCAGGATGGGAAAGATTTAAAAAAAACAAAATGTTAAAATGGAAAAAATAAAAAAACTAAGGAAACTTTTTAATCAATTTAATCTAGACGGATACATAGTGCCCAAAAATAATAATTTTTTTGGAGAGTATGTTGCTACATCAGAAGACAATTTAAAATATATTTCAAATTTTACAGGATCGGCTGGCTTTGTGGTCGTTCTTAAAAATGAAAATTATCTATTTGTTGATGGTAGATATACCACACAAGCAAATATTCAAAGTGGAAAAAATTATAAAATTTGTACTATTCCTAAAGAGTACCCGTTTAGTATTTTTAATAAAAATTTAAATTTAGGATTTGACCCAAAGCTACATACTGATAATTCCTTAAAGAAACTATTCAAAAATACTTTTATTAAGTTAAAACCAATTAATAAAAATTTAATAGATTTAATTTGGAAGAGAAAAAAAAATTTAAATATTAAACCTTTTTATTTAATCAAAGATTTAGATGCAGGTGAAAAGTTTGAAAGTAAATTATCTAAACTTAATAAACTTATTAAATTAAATAAAGTAGATTATCTTTTTACTACAGCATCTGAAAATGTGGCCTGGTTATTAAATATTAGAGGATACGATACTGATTATTCACCTCTTCCTAACTCTCATGCTTTTATCGGAAAAAATAAAGAGGTTTTTCTTTTTTGTAATTTAAAAAAAATAAATAAATCCTTTAAATCAAAATTGAATAAAAAGATTAAGATATTTGACTTTGAACAAATTCCACTTTTTGTTTACAATTTATCAAATAAAAAAATTTTGACCGACGTACTAACCTGTTCTGTTTTTTTTAAAACTATAATTATGAAAAATAATTTCATAATTGAAAAGCAAGATCCAATTTATTTTTTAAAATCTCAAAAAAATAGAACTGAAATTAAGAATTCTATAGTGTCACACATATATGACGGTGCCGCTTTAACTAAGTTTATATTTTGGCTAAAAGACAATTTTAAAACTAAAAAAATTACTGAAATTTCAGCTCAAGAAAAGTTATTAAAATTTAGAAAAAAAAATAAATCATTTCACTCTCTTAGCTTTCCGACTATTTCTGGTAGTGGCCCTAATGGTGCGATTATTCATTATAAAGCCAACAAAAAGAGTAATCGTTTATTGAAAAAAGGAGATGTTTATTTAGTTGATTCAGGTGGACAGTATTTATTTGGAACAACAGATGTAACACGAACTCTTTCTCTCGATGTAAATAGTACAAAAATTAAGGAAATTTTCACAAGAGTTCTTAAAGGACATATAGCCGTATCATCTTATGAACTTAATCAAAACTCAAATGGTGATAAAATAGATCAAGCAGCTAGAAAGCCATTAAAAGAAATAAATTTAGACTACCCTCACGGAACAGGTCACGGTGTTGGTTGTTTTTTAAATGTTCATGAAGGTCCTCAGGGAATTTCTAGAGGCAATCAAGTTAAATTTAAAGAAGGAATGATCACTTCTAACGAGCCTGGTTTTTACAAAAAAAATCACTTTGGTATAAGGATAGAGAACTTAACATATGTCAAAAAGACAAAAAATAAATTAAAATTTGAAGAATTAACTTTAGCACCGATAGATAAATCTCTTATAGATAAAAAATTTTTAACAGGTTCTGAAAAACATTGGCTTAATAAATATCACCAAAAAGTATTTAAAAATTTAAAAACATTTATGAATAATTCAGAATTAATTCAGCTAAAACAAGCTTGTTCAAATATTTAAAAATTTATACCATTCATTTTCAGAAATAATATTGACACCTAATTCTTTAGATTTATTTATCTTTGATTTTGTAGGCTTACTGTTCCCGGCAACAAGAATGTTTAGTTTTTTTGATACTGAGCTAATAACCTTTCCACCATTTTCCTCAACCAAGGATTTTGCTTCAGATCTACTAATTTTTTCAAATCCACCTGTAAACATTATTGTTTTACCACTTAACTTTCCATTTTTGTTTAAAATTTTAGAATTTTCTATCTTTAAATTTTTAACTAGAGATTGAATGACTTCACTATTAGATTTATTAGAAAAAAAGTCTTCTAAAGATTTTAATTGAGCTGACCCAATTCCATCTAACTCTTCAATATTTTTTAGTAAAATTTTTCTTTTTGAAATATTAAAAAGCTCTATAAATTTTTTAATATTAATAAAAAAGTTACCAATTAGTTTTGCGTTCTCTTCTCCTATGTGTCGTATACCAAGTGAATAAATAAACTTATCCAGCGGTATGTACGATGACACATTTATTGAATTTCTTAAATTTTTTACTGATAGGTCTCCCCATCCTTCTAAATTTTGAATTCTCGCATAGTCAAGATTAAAAATATCTGAAGGCACTTTTATTAATTTTAATTCCCAGAATTGATCTATAACTTTTTTTCCTAAACCGTCTATATTGAATGCATCCTTTGAAACAAAATGTTTTAATTTCTCTTTTGCTATATGCTGACATTTGTATTCTTTGTCTAAACATCTTCTTACAGCGTCTACTTTTTTTGTATTAATGTTTATTTCTTTTATTGTTTGAGACCCACAAGAAGGACATTTGGTGGGAAAAATATATTTTTTTGAAGTTTTTTTTCTTTTATTTAAATCTACCGAGACTATTTGTGGAATAACATCTCCTGCTCTTTGAATGCTTACATAGTCTCCAATTCTAATATCTTTTCTAATTATTTCTTCCTCGTTATGTAAAGTTGCATTTGAAACAACCACACCACCAACGGTTACTGGATCAACTTTAGCCACAGGCGTTAATGCTCCGGTTCTTCCTACTTGAATAATTATATCATTAACTCTAGTTGTGGCTTTTACAGATGAAAATTTATAAGCTATTGCCCATCTTGGAGAATTTGAAGTATTGCCTAATCTTGTTTGTAGTTGAAGATCATTAATTTTTATAACAAGTCCGTCAATATCATAGTCTAAGTTTGATCTCATTCTTTCTATTTTGTTGTGCTGATTTTCAATTTCACCAATATTGTTTGCTAGGTAATTGTGAGAATTGGTTTCAAAACCCCATTCATTAATTTTTTTTAAAAAATCAGTTTGATTTTTAAAAGATAATGGTTCTATTTCACCAAAAGCATAGGCAATAAATTGTAATGGTATTTTTGATGTTACAGTTGAATTTTTTTGTCTTAACGAACCTCCAGCTGCATTCCTAGGATTTGCAAATTTTTCTTTTATTTCTTCAAAATCTTTTTTTCCAATATAAACTTCACCTCGAATTTCTAAAATTTTTGGTACATTTTTTCCTAAAATTTTTTTTGGTATTTGCTTAATTGTTTGAAGGTTTTCAAGTATGTCCTCTCCTACTGTTCCGTCTCCTCTAGACATCCCTTTAATTAATAAACCATTTTTGTACGTTAAAGATGCAGAGATTCCATCTATTTTTGGTTCTAAAGAAAAAGATAGATTCAAATTCTTGTTATTTAAATAATTATTAATTTTTTTAATAAAATCTTTTATATCATTAACATTAAATGCATTGGCCAATGAAAGCATTGGTTTTGCATGTTTTATTTTAGTAAATTTTGAAGAGGGCTTAAAGCCAATGTTATCGTTAATTGAACCATATTTCTTTAAAAGGGAATTCTTATTTTCTAGTTCAGTAATTTTTTTTTTTAAATCATCATATTGCTGGTCGGTAACAATGGGAGAATCTTTATCGTGATAATGTCTATTGTATTTATCTAATAGCTTTGTTTGCTGAAGATAATTTTTATTTATATTGTCTTTTTTTTTAGACATTTAATTTTAATTAAGTATTTTTTTAATAGTTCTTTTTATTAGACTGTCGTTTATCTTTATTTTTTCTTTTTTAGGTATTTTATAATCTTTATTAAGCACTTTGTACGATTGCTCGAACCACTCACCTGAATTATAATTGTATCCTAGTATTGATGCTGCTGCATTGGCTTCTTCTATTAAACCAACTCTATAATAAATTTCTACTAATCTATGCAAAGCTTCTTCAATATAAACAGTTTCTGAATAATCTTTAACAATCAATTTAAGTCTGTTTATTGCTGGTATCCATTTTTGTGTAATTACATAAAATTTTGCGATATACATTTCTTTAGCTGCAAGTTGGTTGTTTATTAAATCCATTTTAAATTTTAGATCCATTGCATACTCTGTTTCTGGAAAATTTTTCATAAAATATTCTATTTTCACTTTTGAATCTAAAAGTGGTTTAATGTCTTTTTTTTCATCCAAAATTTGTTCATATGAAACAACGGCCATTAAATAATATGCATATGCGATATTTTTATCTGCTGGGTATTGGCTAACAAACCTATCGAGATTAGCACTTGCTTCAGGATAAAAATTTATTAAATACAAACAATAACTAGCCATTAATGATGCTTTTGCTGAAAATTCAATTTTTGGTAAAATTGGTTCTGCTTCAGAAAACTTTTTTGAAGCAAAAAAATACTCTCCTTCATTCATTGCCACAACAGCTTCCTTATAAATTACGAAAGACATTTCTTTATCTGCAGGAATATTTGATTCTTTAATTTTTTTAGAACAGGACGTAATTAAAAAAATTATTAAAATAGAATTAATTAATTTTTGACACATTGTTTTACTCATATCAAAATAAATTAATTAGGTAAATTTTTAAAGAGTCTAAGCGTTAACAGCTAGCTTATTTGCTGAGATTTTAAAATAATTTTTTGCTGAGACAGTTTCTTCTTGCTCAATTATTACAAAATTTGATGGATCTTTAAAAATAGCTCTGAGAAATGAGTTGCTTAAACTGTGTCCACCTTGTGAACATTTTACACTCCCTAGTATTCTATAACCTGATAATAAAAAGTCTCCTGCTAAATCTAAAATTTTGTGATTTACAAATTCTTTATTGTTTCTAAGTCCTTCTTCATTTAGGATTTTTCCATCTTTAACAACTACTGCATTTTCTAAAGATCCGCCTTTGGCTAAACCAATTTTTTTTATTTCTTCTATATCTTCATATAAACAAAATGTTCTTGAGCTATAAATATTTGTTAAATCCTTATCTGAAAAATTAACTTGGTTATTTTGAGTTCCTATCACATTGTTTGAATAAACTAATTCAAAATCAACTTTTAAACTGTCTGCATTTGGCTCTATTGAGATTAATTTTTTATTTTCTTTAAATTCAAATTTTTGAATTATTTTTAAATACTTTCTTTTGGCCCTCAAAATTTTACTACCAACGACATTAATATTTTCAACAAATTCTTTTGACGATCCGTCCATAATTGGAACTTCTGAATTGTTAATTTCTATTAATGCATTGTCTATGCCTGTAATGTAAAGGGCTGCAAGTAAATGTTCCACTGTTGATACTGTGATATTGAATTTGTTTTGAAGCGTTGTGCAAAGTTTAGCAGAACTCACGTTTTCAAAATTAGCTTTTATAATGTTGTTTTTTTCAAGATCAATTCTTTTAAAGGCTATTCCATAATTTTCAGCAGCAGGTAATATTGTAATTTTTGTTTGTAAGCCACTATGTAGTCCTACACCTGCGAATGTAACTTCTTTAAAAATTGTTTTTTGAAAAACACTTAACATGCCACTCTTATACAAAAATAAGTTATTTCTATTAAAACAACTAATGTTTCAAAAAAATACAATTTATTTAATTAAACAGCTTAGAAAAAAAGGTAGAAATTATTGATTTTTTTGACAGAATAACTGGTATCGCTTCTTTTTCCCATCCTTTACCAATTAACTCAGCCGCACCATTTAAGCCTATTAGCAAACTATCGTCTATACCTTTACCAAATATATAGTTTGAACCAATCAACTTATTTTTTTCTAAAGCGAATTGAATATTTTCAAAATATTCAAACTTTTCAATAATTATGTAAATAGCATCACTGTTTTGCTTAAAATAATTTAAATTTGAATTTTTTTGGTAGCATATTTCAATTAATTCATCAAAACGAGCAGATATTATTTCTAAAATTAATTGGTACTTAATTTTTCTATAAGGTGAGCTAGAAAAAAACTTTCTATCTAAATAAGTTTCTTCGTCATTTTCTAAAATAGATTGTAAACTAATTTGCTTTAAAAAAAATTCAACTTCTTCAATTTTTAAAGAACAGAGTTTAGAAATATCTTTTATGATCAGATTAATTCCAAAATCAAAGTCTTGCGTAAAAACATATGATTTATTTTTAAATAATGAAACATTTATTCTTTTGTTTTCAAATGAAATGATCGTAAAATTTTTTTTTTTTTTGTCTTTCGATATAAAATTTATTCCTTCTACAAAAGGTTTTAAAATTATTCTGTCAATGTTTATACCACAATTATTGAACGTTAATTTTATGTTCTTAAGAATGTTATGATTTACTAAAAAAAAAGTCATGTTTTGATTGTAAAATTCTCCAAACAGACCAATTGGTAAATTTTCTAAATTGTCACTATCTAGAGAAAAACTAGAATTAAAAAGATGTATTAAATCATCTTTTTCTTCATTAGATAAAATAATTTTTTTTATGTCATTTAATATATATGTTATGTCTTCTTCTGAAACTTGTGATCCATTTAATTTTTTATAACCACTAATATTTATACAGTTGGCATTATTCGGGTTAATCACTAATGACGTATTAGAAAAAAAATAATTTATCTCATCTTCAATAGAATTGATTGTTTTTTTAATTAGTTTTGCAACAGTATCAGTATCAACTATTCTACCTTTTTGAATTCCCTCTGAATCTATAGAGATATTTTTAATTAATTTATAATCTTTATTTTTATCATACGATAAAACAAAAAAAATAATTCTATTGTCGTTAAGACCAATAATTAAATAAGGTTCATTTAATTTCATATTATGCTATTGTAAAATTAGTTGATCTTTAATTCTATAATCAAATACTCTATATTTAGAAAATTTAGAATTATTTAAAATTAAATTTAGCTCTGTTAGTATGTTTTGATAATTTTCTTTTGGTAATTTAATAATTTTTTTATTTTTTAGCACAATATCCCATCTTCCTATTTCAAAATAATAAAAAGCTTTAATATTGTTAATTTTAAAATTACTTTTTTCTAGTTCGCTAAATAAAAAATTAAAATTTTTATGCTTTCCAAAAATCAATGGTAAATCTTCAAATATTTTTAATTCTACGTGATTAATTTTTTTACCATTTTTTGTTATATAGTATTTTTTTTTTCCATTAATTTCAGTAGCTACTGGTACTTTTTCGGATATTAAAATTTTTAAGGTATTTGGGTATTTTTTTTTTAATTGAATGCTTGATATAAAACTATATTTTTGAGTCACTTTTATAATTTCCTCTTCTTTAAAAAAAAATAAACTTGTATTTCTTAAAAACTCTAACTCAGCTTTTAATTTTTCTATATCTAGAGCATTTGACCCTTTTATTGTGATTTCTTTTATAGGAAAAAAAATACTAAAATTTTTTTTTTGTGCTTTGAAATTGTAACTTGAAAAAATAATAAAAAAAAATACTAGTAAAAAAAACTTTTTTTTTAAAATCATCTATTAGTACTTGCGTCATCTATAATATTTTTAATAAGATTTCTAAAAGATAGTCCAGAATAATTAGCTATTTCAGGCACCAAGGATAAATCGGTCATTCCTGGCTGTGTATTAATCTCTAATAAATAAAATTTATTATCCTTATATTTAAAATCTGATCTGGTTACGCCTCTACATTTTAATGCATTATGCGCTCTCTTAGCTAAAGATAGAACTTCATTATACTTTTTATTTGATAAATTTGCGGGCATCAGATGTATCGTTTTTGCAGATTTAGAATATTTAGCTTTGTAGTCATAAAATTTTCTTTTTGGTTTTAATTCTATTGCTCCTAATGGCTTTCCGTTTATAACTGCAACTTGAATTTCTTGACCGCCAATAAAATTTTCAATTATTAAAGTTTTATATATTTTTGTTAATTTGTTAACTTTTTCCTGTAATTCTAAAAAATTTTTACACATTTTTACACCTATACTTGAACCTTCGTTGGATGGTTTTACAACTAAAGGGTAGGTTAAATTTTTTTTTTTTATAATACTCTCTTTTAACACTCTTAAATAATTAATAGAATTTACTTCTATATAGGCTGGTGTTCTAATTTTATTTTTTTTAAATATTTTCTTTGAAATAACTTTATCCATAGCATTTATAGAAGATAATATTCCAGAATGTGTATAAGGAATCTTAAAATATTCAAAATAACTCTGAGCTAGTCCGTCCTCTCCATCTTTTCCATGCAGTGCATTAAAAATTACATCTACTTTAAGGTTCTTAATTTTATTTAGATTTTTTTTTGCAGGATCAAAAGTTAAAACATTATATTTCAAATTTTTAATTGTTCTAGCACAAGCTTTACCTGATTTTAAACTAATTTCTCTCTCACTAGAGGCCCCTCCACAAACTACTAGAATATTTTTTGTTTTCATTGAGTAGCTAATCATTATAACCAATTATTTTTAATTCTAATTCTAGGTTAATTTTAGTTTTTTTACACACTCTATCTTTGACTTTGTTTATTAGTTCTTCTAATTCTTTTGAGGTCGCATTTCCATTATTAATAAAAAAATTACAATGCTTTTCAGATATTTTTACGTTTCCTACTTTAATGTTCTCACAATTTGATTCTTTGATTAACTCCCAAGCCTTTTTGTTTTTTAAATTTTTAAAAGTACTACCACAAGTTTTAACTTGACTAGGTTGTGACTTTTTTTTTTTTTTAATCATCTCTTTTTGTTTTTCTTTAATTTTTTTTTTCAATAGTTTTTTCCCTATTAGCTTAACACTAGTAATAAGTAAATTTTCTTCAAGATTACAAGATCGGTAAGAAAATTTAATATCTTTAGCAAAAATTTCATTTGTATGCCCCTGACTATTAATTGCTGTAACTGAATATAGTATTTGTGAAATATCAGTACCATAACATCCTGTATTCATTCTTACTGCTCCTCCTATTGATCCTGGAATACATGCTAAAAACTCTAACCCTGTTAGTGAGTTCTCCATTGCAAAATCAGCTATTTTTTTATCATGTGTTGCGGCACCTGCTTCGATTACATTTTCTAAAACTAAATTTGTATAAGAAAAAGTTGAACTTAATTTTATTGTAATGCCTTTAATCCCACCGTCACGTATAAGTGTATTGGATCCAGCACCTAGAATAGTAAATTTTTGTGGCTTATATTTTTTTAAAAAAAAAATTATATTTTCTATGCTGTCTGGCTTAAATAGTATGTCTGCAGGGCCACCTAGATTAAACCAGCTATAATTAGATAATTTTTCATTAAGTAAAATTTGTTTTCCAAATTTTATCTTTACTTTCTCTGTAGTTATTTTCATAAATTATTTTTAAGATTATACATCCATTTTGAAATAGAACCAGCTCCCATGCCTATGACTATTTCGTTATTTATTAAATTTTTTTTAAAATATCTTGTTATGTCCTGCTCACTTTTGATAATAATAACTTGAATTTTAGAAGACTTTGAAATTAATTTAGCAAATTTAAATTGATTATATTTTTTGTCTACAGTCTCCCCAGCTGCATAAACTGGACATAAAATTAGTTGATCAGAATTCTTAAAGCATGTTGCAAATTCTAAATTTAAAGTTCTTACTCTAGAATATCTATGTGGTTGAAATATTGTAATAATTTTTTTTTTTGGTGACACTTTTCTAATTGCTTCTAGGACAGATTTAATTTCTGTTGGGTGATGAGCATAATCGTCATAAAATTCTACTTTATTTTTTTTAAATACTTTTGTTAGTCTTCTTTGAACTCCAGAAAAATTCTTTAATGCTTTTTTTATTGTTTTTATTTTTAAACCTAAATTTAAACATAATGCTATTGCTCCAGTTGCATTTAGAACATTGTATTTACCAATTAACTTTAGCGATATGTCTTTAATATATAAATTTTTTAAACCAATATTTTTAATTTTTAAATCAAATTTTGTATAATCTATCGCATATCTAGAATTACAAATTTGATAGTTGGCTTTTTTGTCGAATCCATAGGTAAAATAATTTTTTGTTTTTAACTTATTTAATATTTTTTTTATACAAGGATCGTCTAAACAGAGAAAAGCTTTTCCAATAGGAGGAGTTTTTTCAATAAATGCTATGAATGCTTCTTTTAAATTATTGAAATTTTTGTAAAAATCTAAATGTTCTTTATCAACATTCGTTACAATAGAATAGTTAATTGGTACTTTTAAAAAACTACCGTCAGACTCATCTGCTTCTACTACGGCCCATTCCCCTTTGCCTAATCTAGCATTATTTTTTAATGAATTAATAACTCCACCATTTATAATTGTAGGATCCAATCTTGCTGTTGAAATAATTTTAGCTACAAGAGAAGTGGTAGTGGTCTTACCATGCGATCCTGTAACAATAATATTTTTTTTTAAATCAATTATATTTGCTAACATCTCTATACGATCATAAGAAGGTATATTTTTTTTTTTCGAATAAGACAGTTCGACATTATTTTTTTTTATTGCAGAAGACTTAACTATAATTGTTGCACTCAAAATATTTTTTTTGGAGTGTCCTTTTAGAATTTTAATACCTAATTTTTTACAATTATCTGTATTTTTATTTTCATTTATATCACTGCCCTGAACTCTAAATCCCATAGTTTTCATTATTTGAGCCAAGCCACTCATTCCAATCCCGCCAATCCCAATAAAGTGTATTACTTCTTGTTTTCCTATTTGGATTTTATTCATTTTTTAGTCTTTCAATTACTTTGTTAATTTTTGAAAATGTCTCTTTATCAGAATGATTTTTTTGTTTTTCAATAATTTTATTTAATAATTTTTTATCTTTATAGAATGATTCTATCAAAAAAAATAATTTTTCATTAACTTCTGTCTCTTTAACAGAGAGGCTATATCCTTTTTTTTCAAAATAAGTTGCATTTTTATCTTGATGTGAATCGGTTGCGTGCGGATAAGGGATAGTAATAAAAGGTATGTTACAATTAATTAGTTCTGCTGTTACGGATGAGCCAGATCTTGTGATAGTTAATTCCGTTTTTGCAAAATATTCTAAAATATTATTGGTAAAATTAAATAACTCAAAATTTAAATTTAAATCTTTATATATTTTATTTAAGTTTTTTGTTTGCGATTTAACACATTGCTGAAATATTTTTATTTTAAGATTTTTTTGTAAACATTGTTTAAATATGCTAGGCAATAATTCTCCAAATGATTTTGCAGCTTGGCTACCACCTAGCACTAAAATATTTAATATTCCTGGTGTAAATAGATTTTTTTTTTTAAAATTTAGAATTTCTTCTCTAATTATATTGCCAGTAACAACCACTTTGTGATCGTATTTATTTTTAATTCCAACAACTTCTTGATAAGATACGAAGATTTTAAGAGCAAATGGAAGTAAGTACTTATTACTTTTGCCTATTTGAATATTATTTTCATAAATAATAAATGGTATGTTCAGTGTTTTGGCTGCTACACAAACTGGAAAAGAAGCGTGACCTCCCATGCCGAAAACTACCATCGGCTTCATTTTGTATAAAATTACTAAAGATTTAATGTAAGAAAAAAAAATTATAAAAACTGAAAGCAATAAATTTATTATATTTTTGTTAAATATTGTTGCTGAATTATTTAAAATTAGTTTTATGTCTTTATGCTTATCTAAATATTTTAATCCTCTTTTGTCTGTTATAATTTCAACTGAATAGTCTTGCTTGAGAAAATTTTTTGCCAAGCTATATGCTGGAAAAATATGACCGCCTGTTCCACCGGTGGCAATTATAATTTTTTTCATATTAGTAGTTTTCATTCAAAGACTTTCTTCTTGTAAAGTTTAATATGATTCCTGCAAGTATTGCACTTCCAATCATTGAGGAACCTCCATAACTTAAAAATGGTAGAGTCATGCCAGTTGTAGGGATTAAACTAGTATTAACTCCAATGTGGATGAATGTTTGAAAAATCAAAAGAGTTGCGAGTCCGGCGAGTGATATTTTAATAAATTTTTCATTTTCTAAAAGTGCGCACTTAATAATCCTAAATGAAACGTACAAGAATATACAAATTAAAAATATTGAAATAATAGATCCAAATTCTTCGGCAATAACAGAAATAATATAATCTGTATGAGCTTCAGGTACACGATCTTTTAATGTTCCTTCTCCCATGCCCTGCCCTGTTAGGCCACCCTCTTTAATAGCGTCTAGGGCATTATTAGATTGAAGGCGATCCCCTTTTAAAGGGTCAAAAAAAGTTTCAATTCGTTGAAAAATATATGAAAACTTATTCGGAAACATAAACAGTAGCCCTGCCACTGAAGTAACGGTTATACCAAAAAGACTAAAAATATAAACTAATTTTATTCCTGAAATAAAAACAACAGCCGTCCAAGATAAAATTAATAAAACGGTTTGACCAACGTCTGGCTGACTCAATAAAATAATACACGGTATAGCTAATACTAAAAAACTTAGAAAATACGCAGTATTAGAAGTACCTAAGCTGTCCTTCGATAAAATTTTTGCAATAGTGACAATTAAAAAAGGTTTTACAAATTCTATAGGCTGAAAGCGAAAAAATAATAAATTTAACCAACGTTTGGATCCTTTTACTTCTACGCCAAAAAATAAAACTAAAAATAAAGAAAGTAATGCGATAATAAAAATTGGTATCAAACTTTTTTTAAAAAAATTAAATTGAATAGAGGAAATTATAATCATTAAAAAAATTGCTGATGTTGCAAAAACTAAATGTTTTGAAAAAAAAAAATAGTAGTCTTTATTCAACCTTTCGCCAGCTAAAGTTGAAGTAGAGGCGAACGAAAAAAAAACACCTAAAATAAATAGTAGCAGAAAGCTTAAAAATATAGTTTTATCTATATTTCTCCAATAATTTTTTATATTAGTTTTAAAGAAATTTTTTGGCATATTTTTTTGTTATTTTTTTAAATTGATTGCCCCTGTCTACAAAATTAATAAACTGATCATAAGATGCACTTGCAGGACTAAAAAGAACGGTAGCCTTGTTATTTCTTGATAGGAGCAACTCTTTAAAAACATCGTTAATGGCATTTTTTAAATTATAAGATATTTTATATTTTATTTTTTCCTTCACCAGATTTTTAAAATAATCTGTTTTTTTCCCAATGATAAAAGATTTAACAATATTTGAGCTTAAACCCTCAAGATTGAATCCGTCTCTAATTTTAGGTAATCCTCCTAAGATCCAAAAAATATTTTTATTATTTTTTAAAGCATGTTTTGTTGAGTCGAAACTTGTCGCTTTAGAATCGTTAATAAAAGTTATTTTATTTTTTTTTAAAAATATTTCATGTCTGTGAGGCAAACCTTTAAAATTATTTACTGCTTTGAGGAAAATTTTTTCTTTAATCTTAAATATTTTTGAAATTTTAGCTGCAAATGATAGATTTTCTAAATTAGGTTCAGAAAGTAAATAGTCATTGGTAATTTGTTTCTTAATTTTATTGTTTAATAAAATATTTTTTACTATTTTTAATTTACCTGAGTAGTTTTTTTTTTTAAATAACTTAATAAGTTTTTTATTATTTAATAAAGCAATATTT
>Ga0307986_10000835_pt1 | contig 22803 bp, 19 predicted proteins | sample EllFjometageno82_FD_203170 | JGI IMG/M metagenome (GOLD analysis project Ga0307986, IMG submission 203170) | Marine microbial communities from Ellis Fjord, Antarctic Ocean - #82 | ecosystem: Environmental > Aquatic > Marine > Unclassified | place: Southern Ocean | collected 2014-10-09
GCATGCTTTGAGAAGATATCCAAGCGGAGAAGAACGTTGTATAGCTTGCAAACTTTGTGAAGCAGTTTGTCCCGCTCAAGCTATCACAATAGAATCTACAGAAAGAGATGATGGAAGCAGAAAAACAACAAGATATGATATCGATATGCTTAAATGTATTTACTGTGGTCTCTGTCAAGAATCTTGTCCTGTAGAAGCAATAGTCCAAGGACCAAATTTTGAATTTTCTACAGAAACACGAGAAGAACTTTATTATAATAAAGAAAAATTAATGGACAATGGAGATAGATGGGAAGATGTTTTAGCTAAAAATATTAGACTAGATAAACCATACAGATAAAATGTTAGCGCACACTTTCTTTTTTTATTTTTTTTCTATTATTACCGTCGGATCAGCGCTAATGGTAATTGCTAGCAAAAATACCGTACATGCAGTTTTTTTTCTTATTTTAGATTTTATTTCAGTTGGCTGTCTTTTCATTATGATTGGTGCAGAATTTTTAGGAATGATTATGCTTATCGTTTATGTGGGAGCAGTTGCAGTGTTATTTTTATTTGTTGTAATGATGCTAAATGTAGCAGAACAAAAACAGTCATGGTTTAGAGGTTTGAAATCGACACACATACCAGTAGGCTTAATTGTAAGTATAATTATTCTTTCAGAAATTTTAGTTGTAGTTGGAGGCTGGAAATATAAAGCTAATTTTATTAATACAGATTCTATAGTTATAGACTCAAATCTTTCAAACACTCATCAACTTGGAAACGTTCTTTATACGGACTATATATATTTATTTCAAATAGCCGGAATAATTTTACTTCTATCAATGATTGGGGCTATTGTTTTAACCTTTAGAAAAAGAGAAGGTGTTAAAAAGCAAAGTTATATAAATCAAATATCAAGAGAAAGACAAACATCAATAGATGTGATCGAAGCAGATTTTAATGCTGGAGTAAAAATTGATGATTAATATCGAATTAGGCCATTACTTAACACTTGGCGGTGTAATTTTTTTACTTGGTGTAGTAGGAATTTTTTTGAATAGAAAAAATGTAATTGTAATTTTAATGTCTGTCGAGTTAATCCTGTTATCAGTAAACATAAATCTTGTAGCTTTTTCAACATATTCAAATGAAATTGTCGGTCAGATTTTTACTTTTTTCATACTAACTGTTGCTGCAGCAGAAGCAGCAATAGGTTTAGCGATTATTGTTTCTTACTACAGAAACAAAGGTTCTATTAGAGTGCAAGACATCAATGAGATGAAAGGTTAAATGCCTTATCTAATTGTGTTTTTACCGTTAATAGGTTCTATGCTGGCCTATAGCTTAAAATCTTTAGGCGACAGATATTCCGAAGTAACAGCTACCTTATTTTTATTTTTATCCGCTATTTTATCTGTAATAATTTTTTATAACGGCATTGTTTATGAAGAGTATGCTAACTATAAAATAATCGAGTGGATTAGCTCAGGAAGTCTCAAAGTTAACTGGTCTATTAATATAGATCCACTAAGTTCTATAATGTTGGTTGTTGTAACTACAGTCTCATCATTAGTACATTTGTATTCAATAGGCTACATGCATAATGACTCGAATAAGCCAAGGTTTATGGCTTACCTATCCTTATTTACTTTTGCCATGTTGATATTAGTGGTCTCTGATAATTTTTTACAATTATTTTTTGGTTGGGAAGGAGTTGGACTATGTTCCTATCTTCTAATTGGTTTTTGGTATAAAAAAAATTCTGCTAATGATGCAGCTATAAAAGCTTTTTTAGTAAATAGAGTGGGTGATTTTGGACTTGCCATAGGTATATTTTTAATTTTTAATTATTTTGGCACATTAAATTATGGTGAGGTTTTTTCTAAAGTTGCTGAACAGTCAACTAAAGAAATTAATTTTCTTGGACTGAATGTAAATTTAATCACATTAATATCTTTAACTTTATTTATTGGAGCAATGGGCAAGTCAGCACAATTTTTATTTCATACGTGGTTGCCAGATGCAATGGAGGGACCAACACCAGTATCTGCATTAATTCACGCAGCTACCATGGTTACAGCGGGTGTCTTTTTAGTTGTAAGATGTTCTCCAATTTTTGAGTATTCACAAGTTGCTTTAAACTTTGTTGCAGTGATAGGAATGATAACAGCGGTTTTTGCTGCCTCAGTTGCATTAGTACAAAATGATATTAAAAAAATTATTGCATATTCAACTTGCAGCCAGTTAGGTTATATGTTTTTTGCAGCTGGTGTAGGTGCTTATCATGTTGCAATTTTTCATTTATTTACGCATGCTTTCTTTAAAGCTTTACTATTCTTAGGTGCGGGTTCTGTAATTCATGCATTTAAAGATGAGCAAGACATAAGAAAAATGGGAGGTGTTTGGAAAAAAATTCCTTATACATGGGTCCTAATGTTGATTGGAACATTGGCTTTAACGGGCTTCCCATTGCTATCTGGATTCTACTCTAAAGATGCGATCATTGAATTTGCCTATTTTAAAAATTCTAGTATCGGTTATTACGCCATGACCGTCGGTGTTGGTACTGCATTTTTAACAGCAATATATTCATGGAGATTATTTTTTAAAACTTTCCATGGCAAATACAATAATTCAGATTTATCAATTGAAGAAACACACGAGTCTCCATTAATAATGTTAATACCGTTAATTTTTCTTGCAATAGGTGCTCTTTTTGCAGGTTATGCTTTTAAAGAACTGATGATAGGTCATCATTATGTAGATTTTTGGAGAAAGTCTATTTTCTTTATTAAGGAAATAGAGCATTTGCAGTTACCACTTTGGCTTCTTTTTTCAACGCCTGTCCTAGTTGTAATTGCAATACCATTTTCTTATTATCTATACATTAAAAATCCGGATATTCTTTCCGGTGTGAGAAAATTAAATGAGCCACTTTATAATTTTTTATTAAACAAGTGGTACTTTGATGAACTTTATGAAGCAATATTTATTAAGCCTTTAAAGTTAATTGGTTTTTTTCTTTGGAAAAAAGGTGATCAAAATACTATTGACCGTTATGGCCCAGATGGTTTTTCAAAAATAATTAAATACCTATCTAATAAAGCTGTAAAATTTCAGAGCGGATATATTTACGATTACGCTTTTGTAATGCTTTTAGGTCTTTCTTTTTTATTAACTTATTTAATGATCAAATAAAATGAACTTTCCAATACTTTCATCGATAACTTTACTCCCTGCTATAGGTGCTTTATTTATTTTGTTCTCAAAAAGTGAAAAAAATGAAAATAGAAATGCAATTAATCTTTCTGTTTTTACTGCAGTAATAAATTTAATATTAGCTATTTTTTTATGGTATTCATTTGACAAAAGTTTTGTAGGATTTCAATTTGTAGAAGAACAGAATTGGATAAGTGGATTTATAAAATTTAAATTTGGAATAGATGGTATCTCTATTTTATTTATAGTTTTAACTGCGTTTATTACTCCTATCTGTATTATTTCTTGTATTAACAGTGTCAAGACAAGGCTTAAAGAATTTTTAATTGCAATATTAATTTTAGAAACTTTCATGATAGGAGTTTTTTGTTCATTAGATCTTGTAGTTTTTTATATTTTTTTCGAAGCAGGTTTAATACCTATGTTTTTAATTATTGGTATTTGGGGTGGGCCAAAAAGAGTTTATGCAGCTTTTAAATTTTTTCTATTTACTTTACTAGGCTCTGTTTTAATGTTGGTTGCGATTATATCTATTTATTGGATTACTGGATCTACCGACATCACACAAATATTTGAGATTAAAATACCAGTTAAATATCAATATGTTTTATGGCTAGCTTTCTTTAGTTCATTTGCAGTTAAAATGCCTATGTGGCCCGTACATACTTGGTTGCCCGATGCTCATGTTGAGGCTCCAACAGCTGGTTCTGTAATACTTGCTGCTATCCTATTAAAAATGGCTGGATATGGGTTTTTGAGATTTTCAATCGGAATGTTTCCTGTTGCTTCTGAATACTTTGTTCCTTTAATTTACATACTTAGTATTATTGCAATTATTTACACGTCCTTAGTCGCTTTAATGCAAGAAGATATGAAAAAACTTATCGCCTATTCATCAGTTGCGCACATGGGGTTTGTAACATTGGGAATTTTTACTTTCACATCTCAAGGTATAGAAGGGAGCATTTTTCAAATGTTAAGCCATGGGCTTATCTCCGCAGCTCTTTTTTTATGTGTTGGCGTTCTTTATGATAGAGTTCACTCTAGGCTTATAAGTTCGTATGGTGGAATAGTTAATGTTTTACCTAAATATTCATTAATCTTTGCAATATTTATGCTTGGAGCGTTAGGCTTGCCAGGCACCAGTGGCTTTGTTGGGGAAATTTTAATTTTAATAGGTGCCTTCCAGAAAAGTTTTTTAGTAGCAATCTTAGCAAGTATAGGAATAATTTTAGGAGCAGCTTATATGCTTTGGCTGTATAAAAGAGTAGTTTTTGGCAAACTAGATAAAAGTGAATTAAAAGAACTTAAAGACTTAAATCTGTCAGAAGGCATTGTTCTCTTTTCACTGGCAGCACTTGTTTTATTTTTTGGGTTTTACCCAAATTTAATTTTAGAGACTGTTCATATTTCAGTTGAAGAGTTAATTAAAAACTACGAGCAAGCAATAATTTTTAATTTAAGTGCAATAAAATAATGGAAAATTTTAATCTAATATTACCAGAAATATTTCTTGCGTTAAGTATATTTGTAACTTTATTAATTGGTGTCTTTTTTAAAAATAGCTACAACCTAGTTACTAATCTATCTTATGTGATAATAGTTTCTTTACTATTAATTATTTTTAATTCTTTTAATGAATCTGGTAATTTGTTCGCCAACAGTTTTGTTTCAAATTCATTTATTAATTTTTTTAAAATTTTAATTTTGTTGGGAACGTTATTCGTCATGTTTATTACACAAAACTTTATAAAAGAAATGAAAATTAATTACTTTGAGTATCCACTATTATTACTTTTTTCAGTTTTGGGAATGTTCTTTATGATAAGTTCTAACGATTTAATGTCTTTTTATTTAGGCCTAGAGCTACAGTCTTTGGCTTTATATATTTTAGCTTCAATAGATAAAGATAATTTAAAATCAAATGAGTCTGGACTAAAATATTTTGTGCTAAGTGCTCTATCTTCTGGACTTCTACTTTACGGGTGTTCACTTTTATATGGATTTACTGGTTCAACAAATTTTGAAGAAATTAATTTAAAAATGGAAATTGAAAACACTGGCGCCATTTTTGCAATGGTTTTTATATTAGTAGGACTAGCGTTCAAAGTATCTGCAGTTCCATTTCATATGTGGACACCTGATGTTTACGAAGGTTCACCAAGTTCAGTGACTAGTTTTTTTGCAGTAGTACCCAAAGTAGCAGGTTTAGCTATACTTATTAGGTTTGTTCAAATTCCTTTTGAGCAATTAATGGATCAGTGGAAAAATATTTTAGTTTTTATGGCTTTAGCTTCCATGATCTTAGGTGCAGTCGCAGCGATAGGACAAACAAACATAAAGAGATTAATTGCATATAGTTCTATAGGCCATATTGGCTATGCATTAGCTGGTATCTCAACTGGTACTGTAACAGGGTACAATAGTAGTATTGCGTATATTTCAATTTATGTAATCATGAATTTAGGTGTATTTGGTTGTATTTTTTTAATGAAAAAAGACGGTAAATACTGTGAAGATATTAAGGACCTAGCAGGAATATCAAAACAAAATCCTCTATTAGCAATTTCATTTTTAATAATTATGTTTTCTTTAGCGGGTATTCCACCGTTAGCCGGTTTCTTCGCTAAATTTTATGTTTTTATGTCAGTTATAGAGAACGGGATGTACACTTTAGCAATCGTTGGGCTTTTAAGCACCGTCATATCAGCGTTTTATTACTTAAGAATTATAAAAATTATTTACTTTGATGAAATAAAAAATTCTTTTGATAAAATAAAAAATTTGGGAATAACAAGCACTGTTCTTTTAAGCTGTTCAATATTAGTTCTATTTTTCTTATATCCCTCAATTTTAAATAATATTGTTAACATGCTATCAATAAATTAATGAAATTAAAGATTGTAAAATTTAAAAGCGTGAAAAGTACTAATGACACAGCTATTAAACTAATAAGATCTGATAAATGCCTTTTAGGGTTAGTTTCCACTGAATCTCAAATCAAAGGAAGAGGAACAATGGGGAAAAAATGGATTTCACATAAAGGAAATATTTTTATTTCGATATTTTTTAAAGTAAATTTTTTAAAAATAAAAATTGAAAACTATTTAATTATTAACGCAAAAATTATTAAAAAGATATTACTAGAATATACAAAAAAAATTATAAAAATAAAAAAACCAAATGATTTATTAATAGACGGAAAAAAAATCTGTGGAATATTGCAGGAAGTTATTACGCATAAAAAAGAAAAATATTTAATTACAGGTATTGGAATAAACACGAAAGTTTCTCCTTTGAATAAAGATTTTAAATCCACATCCTTAAAAATTAATACCAATATAAAAATTAACAATGAAATTATCATTAACAAGATAAAAAAAAACTACGACCAATTAATTTATGATTTAAATAATCATAATTCTTTATACGTAAAAAAAAAATACAAATAGACAAATGAATATATTAATAGGTGATATAGGAAATACATTAACAAAACTCTGCTTAATCAATGAAAAATCAAAAATTGTTAAAGAATATAATGTTGAAACAAAAAAAATAATAAGAGAAAAAAATTTAATTAAACTTTTAAATCCTATTTTAAACAAAGATATTAAAAAAAAAATTTTATTTTCTTCTGTAGTACCTAACGCATATCAAAAAATTAATAGATTCTTAAAAATAAGAAAATATGAAGTTTATGAAATAAAAAAACTTCCACTTAAAGAACTAATTAAAATAAAAGTTGATAAGTACAACCAACTAGGATCAGATAGAATTGCTAATGCAATTGGAGCTTATAGTTTATATAAAAAAAATTGTTTAATAATAGATTTTGGAACGGCAACAACATTTGATATCGTGAGAAATCCTGGTGTTTACGAAGGTGGTGTTATTGCACCCGGTGTTAAGCTTTCAATGCTAAATTTAAATCAATTTACAGCGTCTTTACCTGTTTTTCATCTAAAACCTAATTTGAAAGCCTTCGGCAAAAACACAAATGATGCTCTTAATGCTGGTTTTCTTTGGGGTTATCAAGGATTAATAAATAATATTGTAAAAAAAATTAAAACTTCTCTAAAATGTAACTTTAAGATAATTTTAACAGGAGGTTACTCAAAAACTTTCTCTAAATTCATTAATAATAATTCAACTATTGACCCGAACATTACTATAAAAGGTATCATGCATATTTATAAAAATTTAATCAAATGAGTAAAGAAGAACTTCTTTTTTGTCCGTTGGGTGGCTCTGGCGAAATAGGCATGAATTTAAATTTGTATGCTTATGGTGAAGAAGATGATCAAAAGTGGATAGCTGTAGATATGGGTGTTACCTTTGCTGATGATTCCATCCCTGGTATAGATTTAATTTATCCGGACCCGGGTTTTTTAATAGAAAAGAAAAAAGACTTACTAGGCATCGTATTAACACACGCACATGAAGATCACATAGGATCTGTTGCAATTATATGGCCACAACTTAAATGTAAAATATTCGCAACCCCTTTTACTGCAGCTTTACTAAAAGAAAAATTTAAAGAAAAAAAAATTGATATCACAAGCTATTTAAAAATAGTTCCATTAAACGGGAATATTAATCTTGGGCCATTTGAAATAGAATTTATCACCTTAACACATTCAATTTTAGAACCTAATGGTCTCAGCATAAAAACTCCAGCAGGAATAGTTTTACATACGGGTGATTGGAAATGTGACCCTAATCCTTTAATAGGTGAAAAAATTGATGAAAAAAAATTAAAAGAAATAGGAAATAAAAATGTCTTAGCCATGGTATGCGACTCTACAAATGTTTTTAGTGAAGGTAGAGCTGGCTCTGAGTCCGATGTTAGGGAAAGTCTTTTAAAAATTATATCAAATCTAAAAAAAAAAATTATTGTTACGACTTTTGCCTCTAATGTAGCAAGAATGGAAACAGTTTTTTATTGTGCTCAAAAATCAAATAGACAAATATCTCTAGTTGGTAGATCCATGCACCGAATATATAAAGCTGCTAAACAATGTGGTTATTTACAAAATTTAATTGAGCCAATTGATCCTCGAGATGCAAAAAATATATCAAGAGATAAAATCATTTATCTTTGCACCGGTAGCCAAGGAGAGCCCATGGGGGCCATGAAAAGAATTACTTCTGGTATTCACCCTGATGTGTTCTTAGAAAAAGATGATACAGTAATTTTTTCTTCAAAAATTATACCTGGTAATGAAAAAAAACTCTACGCAATGCACAATGAAATCGTAAAAAACAATATTGAAATTATAACGGAAGAAAATGCTTTTGTTCATGTATCTGGACACCCTAATAGAGACGATCTAAAAGATATGTACAGTTGGGTAAAACCAAAATCTATTATCCCAGTTCATGGAGAGCATCGGCACATGATTGAACAGGCAAAATTTGCAAAAGAGATGAAAGTTCCACATAGTTTGCAAATAGAAAATGGAGACATTATTAAAATTTATCCTGGTGACACCCCTAAAATAATTGACAAAGCACCATCAGGAAGAATGTATTTAGATGGCTCTGTTTCAGTAAGAGAGGATTCTAACTCTATTAAAGAAAGAAAGAATCTAGCAATTAATGGCTATTTAGAGGTTACATTACCAATTGGTAACAACGGTAAAATTAGAAAACCAGTGATCTCCTTTAAAGGTCTTCCAGTAGACGATTTAGATGAGACATTTATCTTTGATATGGAGGATGAAATAGCAGATATTTGTAAAGCTTTCCCGATACAAAATAAGAAACAAGAATACAAATTAATAGATACCTTAAAACAAAGTTGCAGAAGAATTGTAAGAGAAAAAACAGGAAAGAAACCCCACACTAGAATTAATCTAGCAAGAATTTAATGTCTACGACTGGATCTTTAATAGTTTATATATCAATTTGGTGGATAGTTTTTTTTTCAGTACTACCAATTGGAATAAAATCACAAAATGCAAAATTTACCGATGAATTGCATGGCAACGATCGTGGTGCTCCAAAAAACCCAAAAATTGGAAAAAAATTTTTAATAACTACTTTAATTACTTCAGTAATTTTTTTAGTAATATATTATCTAGTAACTCAAAATTATTTAAATTTAAGAGGTTATTTGCAATAATGTTCCTTTCTAAAATATTTTTACCACTAACAAAAGATTTGCCATCTGAAGCTAAAATTAAATCTCACCAACTTATGCTTAGAATTGGAATGATTAAGCAATCATCAGCTGGAATTTACTCATGGCTGCCATTAGGTTTCAAAGTAATGAAAAAAATTGAAAATATTGTACGACAAGAGCAAAATAATATTGGTGCACAAGAAATGTTAATGCCAACTATACAGTCAGCAGATATTTGGAAAGAAAGTGGAAGATATAATGAATACGGAGATGAAATGTTAAGAATTAAAGACCGTCAAGGACGAGAAATGCTCTATGGTCCTACGAATGAAGAACTTATAACGGAAATTTTTCGCTCAAGTGTTAAATCATACAAATCACTACCTCAAATGCTTTACCATATTCAGTGGAAGTTTAGAGATGAAGTAAGACCTAGATTTGGCATTATGAGATGCCGAGAGTTTTATATGAAGGATGCTTATTCTTTTGATATCAGCGATGAAGAAGCAAAAAAATCTTATAATAAAATGTTTTTTTCTTATTTTAAAATTTTTTCAAAACTTGAACTTAAAGCAATACCAATGGCGGCAGATACAGGACCTATCGGAGGAGAACTGTCTCATGAATTTATTGTTTTAGCAGACACTGGTGAAAGTAATGTTTACACCGATAAAAATATTTTTGATATTAACACTGATAAATACGATTTTAGTGAAACATCTTTAGAAAAAATGAGAAATGACTTCTCATCTTTTTATGCTGTAACAGATGAAAAGTTTAATAAAAATGATTTTGATTCAAGAGTTAAGAAAAGCGATCAAATTTCTACAAAAGGAATAGAAGTTGGACATATTTTTTATTTTGGTGACAAATATTCTAAACCTCTTAATTGTCTAATAGATCATCAAGAGGGAAAGAAAGTTCCAGTGAAAATGGGTTCGTATGGCATAGGAGTTTCTAGGCTAGTGGGTGCAATAATTGAAGTAAACTTCCAAAATGAAGTTATGAAATGGCCCAGATCTGTTTCACCATACGATATTGTCATCATTCCGAGTATAAATAAAAACAATAAACAAAGTCTTGAAACTGCTGTTAAAATATACAAAGAACTAAAAAAACAAAAAATTGACGTACTTTTAGATGATGTTGATGAGAATATGTCTGCTAAATTTAAAAAACATGAGTTAATCGGAATTCCTTATCAAATTATAATTGGCTCTAAGTCTGAAGAAAACAGATTTGAATTTAAAGAAGTTGGCAAAGATGCAACTCTATTAAACCTGGACGAGATTAAAGAAAAAATAAAAAATTAAATTGTTTACCTCTGTAGAAAGATTAATAGCATTAAGAAATTTAAAACCTAAAAGAAAAGAAGGTTTTTTAAAAGTTATTTCAATTTTTTCATTTGTTGGAATAATGCTTGGTGTTGCGATTTTAATAATAGTTATGTCTGTCATGAACGGTTTCAGAACAGAACTCACTAACAAGATTTTAGGTTTTAATCCTCATATAATTATTAAACCGTATAACGATGTAAAGATTAATTCAAAATTTAGGGATAATTTGAAAAAAAATTTCCCCAATATAAAAATTTTAGATTCTTACAGTGGTGAAGGCGTTCTAATTAATAATGACTATGCGAAGGGCTTAATTATAAAAGGCCTAGATAGAAAAAATAAAAAAAATTCTATTTTTTTAAAAAAAATTTTAATTGAAGGTGACAACTACACGATAAAAAAAGGGGGAATAGTAGTTGGGAAAGAGTTAGCAATAGAACTAAATTTAGCTATAGGTGATAAAGTTAATCTTCTCTCTTCTATATATATTGGCACTCCTTTTGGAGGGGTCCCTAAACAAGAAACCTATAATGTAGAAGGTATTTTTAGCAGTGGTTTTTATGAATTTGATAAAAATGTTGTCTTCTTAAACTTAGAAGAAACATTATATTTTTTTAGTAAAACGAAAAGTGACATCAATCTTGAAATTTATTTATCAAAGCCATTAAACGCGAATAATATAAAAGACGAGATTGAAATTATAAATAATAATTTTTATGTATATAGTTGGATTGATTTAAATAAATCATTTTTCAGTGCACTTAAAGTTGAGAGAAATGTAATGTTTATAATTTTAACTTTAATTATTATCGTAGCAGCGTTTAATATTATATCTGGGTTAACTATATTAATTAAAAATAAAACTAAAGAAATTGCTATTTTGAAAACTTTGGGCTTAAGCAGCAACTCAATAATAAAATCTTTTTTTTTAACTGGTTTTACAATTGGTTTTATGGCCAGTATTTTTGGTATTATTATTGGTATTTTATTTTCAGAAAATATTGAGTCTATAAGAAGTTTTTTATCTTATGTATTAAACGTTGAAATATTCCCTAGCGATGTGTATTTTTTAGACGAACTACCAAGTGAAATTAATTCTTTTTCAATCGTAATTATTTTTATCTTTTCACTACTTACTACGAGTTTAGCTTCGTTGATTCCAGCAATAGCGATATCCAAAATGAACACTATTAAAGCATTAAGATATGACTAAAAATATTTTAGAAATTAAAAAAATTAATAAAAATTTTTATCACAGAAATAAATTAATAAAGATTTTTAAAAATGTAAGTTTAAACATAAAGCAGGGAGATCTAGTAGCTCTAGTTGGACCATCGGGATCAGGAAAATCTACTTTATTAAATATGATTTCTCTAATCGACGTACCAACATCTGGTCAAATTATTTTTAATAACAAAGATATGAGCAGTTTAAATGAAAAAAATAAAGATGATATTAGAAAGAAACATATTTCTATGATTTTTCAAAATAACAATCTTCTTGCTGACTTTACAGCTTTAGAGAACGTTTTATTGCCATTGATAATAAGAGATGAAAAAATAAAAGTATCACGAAAAAAAGCAGAAAAAATACTTGCGGGTTTTAATTTAAAAAACAGACAGAACCACTACCCAGAAGAATTATCTGGCGGGGAACAACAGAGGGTTGCAATTGCAAGAGCTTTAATTTCTGAAACCGATTTAATTTTAGCAGACGAGCCGACAGGAAATTTAGACCACAAAACATCAGAGGAAATATTTTCATATTTTTTAAAACTTAAAAAAATAAACAAGAGTATAATTTATGCAACTCACAATAGAGAACTAGCTAACAAAGCAGATTACAAGTTGAGTATTTTGAACGGTAATATAAAAAGGGTCAATGTCTAGTGTTAAAACATTTAACAATTTTAAAATTCATTCTCAATATTCTATATGTGAAGGTGCAATTAAGATTGACGATCTAGCACAATATTGTAAAGACAAAAAAATATCAAATATAGGATTATGCGATAGCTTTAATTTATGCGGAGCTTTAGAATTCGCAGAAAAAATTAGCAAGTCTGGAACCCACCCTATAATAGGAACACAAATAAATTTTTCTATAGAAAACTCTATAGGCAAACTACCTGTGTTTGCTAGATCAAACCAAGGATACAAAAATTTAATTAAACTATCTTCAAAAAGTTATTTAGATTCTGACGAAAAAGCAGATCCGCATTGTAAAATTAATATATTTAATAATATTAATGAAGGTCTGATAGTATTAAGTGGAAATCATCACGGATTATTTGGTAAATTATTTAAGCTTAACAAATTAAAGCAAGTAGAAAAAGCAATAAAGGAATTAAAAAATATATTCAAAGACCAGTTTTATTTAGAGATACAAAGACATAATGAAGTGGGTGAAGAAAATTATGAAAATTTTATAATTAAGCTTTCTGAATTAAATCAGATACCTTTAATAGCTACACAAGAAATTTTTTACCTAAAAAAAGAAATGTACGAAGCTCATGATGCTTTAGTTTGCATCGGAGAAAAAAGCTTTGTAGATGTGCGGAACAGATTAAAGTTTAGCGATCAACATTTCATTAAGAAAAATGAAGATATAGTTGCTTTATTTAAGGATATTCCAGAAGCACTAGAAAATAACTATAATTTTCCTTACAGGTTTAGTTTCAAGCCTAAAAAATCAGCACCAGTCTTACCAACAATAAAAACAGATGATAATGTTACCGTTGAAGAAGAGCTGTTGTCACAAGCAAAGATTGGTTTGGAGAATAGATTAGTGAACTACATTTTAAAGAAAAGTTCAAAACTTAATAAAGAAAAAATATCTAAAACCTACGAAGAAAGACTGATTCATGAAATAAATATTATAAATTCAATGAACTATCCTGGTTATTTTTTAATTGTATCTGATTACATCCGTTGGTCTAAAAAAAATAATATCCCTGTGGGACCAGGTAGAGGCTCCGGTGCAGGTTCTTTAGTTGCTTATTGTTTAGATATTACTGATATAGATCCAATAGAATTTGATTTGATATTTGAAAGGTTTTTAAATCCAGATAGAATTTCGATGCCTGACTTTGATATAGATTTTTGTGAAGAAAAAAGAAATCTAGTTTTTAATTATCTAAAATCTAAATATAAAAACGGAGTTGCACACATTATTACTTTTGGTAAATTAAAGGCTAGAATGGCAATAAGAGATGTGGGTAGAGTGTTAGGGATGCCTTACGGGCACGTAGATAAAATAAGTAAAATGATCCCATTTGATCCATCTAGACCTTTGTCACTACAAGAATCAATTGATAGAGAGCCGAGGTTTAAAGAAGAGATTAGAAATAATAAAAAAGTTCAAAAATTAATTGAACTTTCCTTAAAAATTGAAGGGTTAAATAGAAATATGGCAACTCATGCTGCAGGTGTTGTCATAGCAGGTGAGAATTTATCTGAACAAGTTCCCCTATATAAAGACCACTCTGCTGATTTGATACTGCCATCTACACAGTTTGATATGCACTCCTCTGAAAATGCTGGCTTAGTAAAGTTTGACATACTCGGTCTTACCGCTCTTACTGTTATTAGTAAGACTATCAAAATGTTAGATTTAAAAAAAATAAAATTAGATATTAGTAAAATTGATTTACAAGATCAGAAAATTTTTAAATTATTATCTACTGGAGAAACTACAGGATTGTTCCAGTTAGAAAGTACAGGTGTAAGAACTACCTTACGTCAAATGAAACCTACAGAGTTTAATGACATAGTAGCCTTAGTTGCTCTCTACAGACCAGGTCCGATGGGCAACATTCCCACATATAATGAATGTAAAAATGGACAAAGAACACCTGACTACATTCATGAAACTTTAGAAGAAATTTTAAAACCAACCTATGGAATTATAATTTACCAAGAACAAGTGATGCAAATTGCTCAAACGCTTGCTGGTTTTACAGCCGGAGAAGCTGATATTTTAAGAAGGGCAATGGGTAAGAAGAAAAGGGCAGAACTTGAAAAACAAAAAGAAAAATTTATCTCAGGTGCTCTAAAAAATGACATTAAAAAAGATGTCGCTAATTATGTTTTTACTAAAATTGAGCCGTTTGCTGACTATGGTTTTAATAAAAGTCATGCAGTTGCGTATGCTCTAATTGCTTTTCAAACTGCTTATTTAAAGACCTATTATAAAGAAGAATTTATAGCAGCTTCTATGTCAACGACACTAACAAACACAAGTAAGCTTAGAGAATACGTGGAAGAATTAAAAAGATTAAAAGTTAATGTAATCAGACCTTCAATAAATAATTGCTTTGCAGAATTTAAGGCAGATACAAACAAAATATTTTATGGATTAGGAGCTATCAAGAGTGTCGGTTTTGACGCTATTTCTAACATTATCAATGAGAGAGAGAAAAATGGAAAATTTACATCATTTATAAATTTTATAAATCGTATGAATCCAAAAGATGTAAATAAATTACAACTCGAAGGGCTTGTCAAAGCAGGTGCATTTGATGAAATAGACTCTAATAGAAGAAAGTTATATGAAGCCATACCAAAAATAATCCAAACAATAAAAAGTAAATATGATGAAAAAGTAAGCAATCAAGCAAATTTATTTGACAGTGAAAACAATACAGATAATGAAGCATTTAAATTTAAAGAAATTAAACCATGGAGTAAAAAAGAATTGCTAAATGAAGAATTTATTTCATTAGGCTTTTATATTTCGGACCACCCCTTAAATGAGTATAAAGAATTTTTTAATCATCTTGAGATAGAATCTTATAAGGACTTTATCGAAGGAAGTAAATCAGACGCTCTTGTGGCGGGCACAATAATGTCCATTCAAGAGAAAAAGAGTGCAAAAGGAAATTCTTATGCAATCATAAAGTTTAGTGATAACAAAAGTGAATTTGAAATATTTTTATTTTCTGATCTTTTTTCAAATAATAGAGAAAAACTAAAAGAATCTAATTCATTTATTTTGACCCTGCATAAAGAAAAAAGTACCGATAAAAACAGTTTAAATAGAGTCAATATCAAAAAAATAGTAGATCTTTCGGATATGGTCAATAAATCCTACGACAATGTATCAATAGAATTAAATGACAAAGAAAAATTACAAGAACTCAATGAGTTATTGAAAAATAGCGGTCAAACTAAAATTAGTGTTATCTTAAGGGATAGTAACAAAAATTACTCTTTTGAACTTGAGAAAAGCAGAAAGTTTGACTTTAATTTGTTTAGCTTAATAAAAAACAAGGTATATATTAATAAAATAACCTTTTAGAAGCTTGATTTGTTAGATTTTTGAATGTAAGAGTGCGTAATTTCGCACACAGCGTAAAGGATTAAAATCCTACCGGTCTCGAAAGAGGTTTGTTGTGGTGGATTAACCGGAAAAACTATGAACGTACCTGAAGTAAGTATTAAACAATTATTAGAAGCTGGAGTACATCTAGGTCACAAGACCTTAAGATGGAATCCTAAAATGAAAAAATTCATTTTTGGTGAAAAAAACTCCATACATATAATAGATCTTACAAAGACTGTTGTTTATTTTAAAAATGCATTAACTGAAATATACAAATGCATCTCAAGCGGTGGAAAGATATTGATAGTATCAACAAAAAAACAAGCATCAGAGCAAATCACAAATTTAGCAAAAGAAACTGATCAATTTTACGTTAACTATAGATGGCTCGGTGGCATGTTGACTAATTGGAACACTATACAAAATTCTATTAAAAGATTGAAAATGCTAGAAGAAAGACTGTCAAAAGAAGACACAGGTTTTACAAAAAAAGAAATTTTAAAACTTGGTAAAGAAAAAGAAAAACTTCAAAGATCATTAGGTGGAATAGCTGATATGAAAAAGTTACCTCAGTTAATTTTTATTATAGACACAAACATCGAATCTCTAGCTGTCGCTGAAGCAAAAAAACTTAACATACCAATAGTAGCAATTTTAGATACAAATTCAGACCCAACAAACGTAGAATTTCCAATACCAGGCAATGATGACGCAAGAAGATCAATTAATTTATATTGTGATTTATTAAAAAGTACTATTATTAATGCATCAAAGTTTATTGAAATAAAATCAACAGAAAAATTAGATAAAGAAAAAACAAAGTCAAAAAAATTAGAAGTTAAAACAGTTAAAATAAAAACTGAAGAAAAAAAATCTAATTAAAATTTTATTTTATGTCCAGTAAAGATCTACTTGAAAGTGTAAAAAAACTTAGAGAAATGACAGGCGTTGGTTTTAAAGATTGTAAACTTGCAATCGATGAAACAAGTGGGGATATAGAAAAATCTATTGAATTTTTAAGGAAAAAAGGGATAGCTAAAGCTACAAATAAAATGAGTAGAACTGCAGCGGAGGGTTTATGTATTTTGCATGAAAAAGATGGTGAAGTATCTTTAATAGAAATTAATAGTGAGACAGACTTTGTAGCGAAAAATGATGCATTTATTACTTTCTGCAGAGAAGTTTCAATAATAAATTTTGAAAATAAATCTGATCTATTAAAAGTAAATAAATCAGTCATGAAAAATAACCTATCAGTAGAAACAAATTTAATAGACTTAATCGCAAAAATGGGAGAAAAAATAACAATAAGAAGATCTATTTTTTTTGACAATTCTAATGGAAAAAACTCTTTCTACATACACGGAGCTTTAGAAGATAAAATTGGAAAAATAATATCAGTAGTCAAAACCTCAAGACAAGATGAGATAGGAAAAAAAATAGCAATGCATGTCTCTGCGTTGTCACCTATGGCACTCGATGAGAAGGATCTAAAAAAAGAAATTATCGATAAAGAAATAGAAATTATAAAGGCTGAACTTTTGAACTCTGGTAAACCAGAAGATATAGTAGAAAAAATAGCAAAAGGTAAAATTAACAAGTTTATTTCGGAAAACACATTAGTTAATCAAGTATGGATAATTGATACTAAAAAAATTGTTTCAGATATCTTAAAAGAAAATGATATAAAAATAGTAGATTTTATAAGATATAAAGTTGGCGAAGGGGTTTAGCTCATGAGTGAAGTGTTTAACGAAAAAGATTATTCAGATAAAATGGATAAAACCATTCAATCTTTTATTAAAGATCTAGCATCAATAAGAACAGGAAGAGCTAATCCATCAATGTTAGATATGATTAAAGTTGATGTCTACGGACAAATGATGCCAATAAATCAATTAGCTTCAGTGAGCGTACCAGAAGCAAGGCTAATTACTGTTCAAGTATGGGATCAATCGAATATAAAAATGGTAGACGCAGCGATACAAAAATCTGATCTAGGAATAAATCCACAGATAGATGGATCTGTATTAAGATTAAGAATCCCTGATTTGACTGAAGAAAGAAGAAAAGATTTAATAAAAATATTAAAAAACATCGGCGAAAAAAACAAAGTTGCCATCAGAAACATTAGAAGAGAAGGCAACGACGAACTTAAAAAACTTACTAAAGATAAAGAATTAAGTGATGACGAGAGTAAAATACTTGAAAAAAACATTCAAAAATTGACAGATGATCATATTGTGAATATCGAAAAAATATTATCTGAAAAAGAAAAAGAAATTCTCCAGATATGAAAGATCTTAATCACATTGCCTTTATTATGGATGGCAATGGAAGATGGGGTTTAAAAATAAAGAAAAGTAGAAACTACGGTCATCTGGCAGGAGTAAAAACAGTTCAAAAAATTGTAGAAGCGTCGGTATTCTTTAAAGTACCAATTATCTCTTTTTATGTTTTTTCAACAGAAAACTGGAAAAGACCCAAATCAGAGATAAATTATCTTTTTAATATAATTAATATTTATTTTAAAAAAGAAATTAACAATATTATTAATAATGATATTAAAATTGTTATTTCTGGTAGATTACGAGAACTACCTCCAAAAATTAGCAAAATTTTAAAAAATGCTATAGATCAAACTAAAAATAATAAAAAATTAATAATTAATCTGGCAATAAATTATGGATTTAAAAATGAGGTTATAGATGCCATTAAAAAAATTAATTCTAGATCTGAAAAAATAACAGAAAAAAATATCAATAAAAATTTATACTGTGACTTAGCATTTCCAGATATTCTCGTAAGAACTGGAGGTCAAAAAAGACTAAGTAACTTTATGTTGTGGCAGCTGGCTTATACTGAAATTTTTTTTCTTGATAAACTATGGCCGGATTTTACAAAAAATGATTTAAAAAAAATAATAGATAAATACAAAAAAATTATAAGAAATTTTGGGGGTATTTAGCATGAAGAAAGAGCTTTTGAACAGAATTCTAACCTCAGTAGTTCTTCTACCGATTGTATTCTACGCAACAATATACTCAGGAGTTTACTTAATTTTATTATTATTTTTATTTTATTTTTTATCTTTATACGAGATAATTAAAAATACAAAAAATGTATTATTTATAGTATTCGGAAATTTTTTATTAATTTTATCTTTTTATTCTTTTTATTTTTTAAGAGGAGACACGGAATATACTCTGATAATTCTTTTTTGGATTTTGATTTCTACCTTTTTATCTGACATAGGTGGATACTTATTTGGTAAAACATTTAAAGGAAAAAAACTTACTACAATAAGTCCAAATAAAACTTACTCTGGTGCTTTTGGTTCTATAGTTCTGAGCTGTTTGTCATTACCTTTAATAAATTTATTACAAGTTTCTTTTTTTAATAAAATACTAATTAACTTTTTAGAGTTAAATTTTTTGATCCTTACTGTTTTAATTTCTTTTGTGTGTCAAACTGGTGATATTTTTGTATCTTTTTTAAAAAGAAAAATTAATATAAAAGATATTAGCAATATCTTACCTGGCCATGGTGGAGTACTTGATAGAATTGACGGTTTAGTATTTGTATTAATATTTTGTTTTCTATTAAAATTATTTGCATTAATTTAAATGAAAAAAAAAACTATCGCTATACTAGGTTCGACAGGCTCTATTGGCCGATCGACTCTCGACGTAATAAAAGAGTCTAATGAATTCAAAGTTCAATTATTAATTGTTAATAAGAATTATTTGCGAATTGTTAACCAAATTAATTTTTTTAAACCAAAGATAGTAGTTATAAATAATAAAAATATATTTATTAAAATTAAAAAAAAATATAGTAAAAAAAGTACAATTATTTTAAACAATATCAGCGAAATAAAAAAACAAATTAAAAAAATTGACGTAACTGTTTCCGCTATTCCTGGAATTGCTGGCTTAGAGCCAACCATATTATTTACCAAGATAAGTAAAAAAATTCTTTTAGCCAATAAAGAAGCAATAATTTGTGGTTGGCACTTAATAAAAAAAATTGCACTTAAACACAAAACAGAATTAGTACCTATAGACTCAGAACATTTTTCCATAAACATGTTATTAAAAAATTATTCACTTAATCAAATAGAAAAAATTTATATCACAGCTTCTGGTGGTCCTTTTCTTAATCTTAGTGTTAATAGATTCAAAAATATAAAACCAAAAGAGGCAATAAAACATCCTAAGTGGAATATGGGAAAAAAAATTTCTGTCGACTCAGCAACTTTAATGAATAAAGTTTTAGAAGTTACAGAAGCACTAAAACTTTTTCCGTTTATGTTAAAACAGTATGAAATTATAATTCATCCAGAATCACTTATTCATGCAATCATAAAACTTAGGAATGGGACGTCGGTTTTTTTATATCATTTTCCTGATATGAAAATTCCAATAGGAAACGCATTACTAAAAAATTTTAATTATAAAAATTCATTAAAAAAAGAAAAAAATTCTTATAATGAGTTTAAAAATTTAAACTTTAGTCCCGTTAATAAAAAAAAATTTCCAGCAATCAGTTTGATACCTATAATGAACAGCCATAAATCATCACCAATTATCATTAATGCAGCTAATGAAATATTTGTTGATGAATTTCTTAAAAATAATATAAATTTTAATGATATTGTTGCCTATTTGAAACTTGTTTTAAAAGATAAAAGCTATATAAAAATGTCAAATATGTCTTCAAATACTCTTAAAAAAATTTATAGTATAGATAGCTGGTCTAGATCAGTTGCATTAAAAATCATTGAACAAAAAAAATAAACTAATGTTAAAAACTTATACCACTTTATTTTTTTTGCTGTCTTTCAATTTGTTTGCTGAAACTATTAACAAACTTCAAGTTAATGGAAATGATAGAATTAGCAAAGAAACAATCAGAGTTTACGGAGATATTATTTTAGGAAAAAATTATTCCGCTACAGAAATAAATGTAGTATTAAAAAATTTATATGACACTAATTTCTTTGAAGATGTAAAGATTTCCTTATCTAACAATATTTTAAATGTTTCAGTCAAAGAATATCCAATAATTAACTCTATTGATCTTAAAGGTGAAAAATCTAAACAAATAAAAAAAAAAGTTCTCGAAACGCTTAATTTAAAAGCCAAACAAAGTTTTATAGAAAACAAGTTAACACAAGATATTAGATTAGTTAAAAATATCTATGCATCCATAGGTTTTAACTTTGCAAATGTAGAAGCTAAAATTGAAAAATTTGATAACAATAGAATTAATCTTGTGTATCTTTTAGATAAGGGAAAAAAAACTAATATTGCTAAGATAAGTTTTATAGGAGATAAAAAGGTTAAAGATAAAAGATTGAGAGATATTATTGCTTCAGAAGAAAAAAAAGTATGGAAATTTCTTTCTAAAAATACTTTTTTAAATAATAGTAATATTGAATTAGATAAGAGACTATTAATTAATTACTACAAATCAAATGGATATTATGACGTTCAGGTTTTATCAAGCAATGCTGAAGTTAGCCAAAAAAATTTAACCAATCTTACCTACACCATTAATGCTGGGACTAGATATAGAATTAATAAAATAAGTACTAACATATCTGAAGTTTTAGACGAAAAAATATTTTTGCCTCTCCAAAATAATTACAAAAAAATTATTGGAAAATATTACTCTCCATTTACAATTAAAAAATTATTAGATGAATTAGACCTTTTAATAGCAAGTAATGATTTACAATTTATTGAGCACTCCGTTAATGAAATTTTAGAAAATGATTCTATCGAAATTAAAATTAATGTTTATGAGGGAAAAAAAGAACTTGTTGAAAAAATAAATGTTATTGGAAATACAGTTACTGATGAGTCGGTTATAAGGGGTGCTCTTTTGTTGGATGAGGGTGATCCATTCAACAATTTAAAACTTGAGCAATCAATAGCTAAACTTAAATCAAGAGGTTTATTTGGTGAGATAAAAAGTGAAGTGGCCAATGGTTCAGGCAATGACCAAAAAATTATAGAAATTAAAGTAGAGGAAAAACCAACTGGTGAAATTAGTGCTGGAGCAGGTATTGGAACTCAAGGAGGATCAGTAGCATTTAATGTAACTGAAAATAATTGGCTTGGTAAAGGTATTAATGTCTCAACTTCCATAGATGTAAGTGCGGACACATTTACAGGAGGACTCCAAGTTACCGATCCAAACTATAATTTTTCAGGAAATTCATTAAGCTATTATATAAGAAACATATCTAGTGACAGAAAAGATTCTGGATATTCAAATAATATTGTGACTTCTGGTGTTGGTACTAGATTTGAGCAATATAAGGATGTTTATTTGTCCCCTACAGTAAGTTTTTCATATGATGATTTAGAAGTTAAAAGCAGTGCTTCAGAAAAATTAAAAAAACAAGCAGGTACTTTCTCTGATTTAAGTTTTGAATACGGGATAACAGTAGACAAGCGTGATAGAGCATACGCGCCAACGGATGGATATGTCTCAAGTTTTAGCCAAGCCGTTCCTTTGTACGCAGATTCACCTTATATAAAAAACTCTTATGCATTTAGCCAATACAACCAATTCACAGAAGATGCTATTGGAACATTTAAAATATTTGCTACAGCTATAAACGGTTTAGACGATAAAGATATCAGGCTAAGTAAGAGAGCAAGTTTATCAACAAATAAACTAAGAGGTTTTAAAGCAGGACAAATTGGGCCTAAAGATGGAAAAGATTATGTTGGTGGAAATTATGCTATGTCTTCTAATCTTGAGTTAAGTCTTCCTAATTTTTTGCCGGAAAGCACAAAA
>Ga0307986_10000836_pt1 | contig 22784 bp, 23 predicted proteins | sample EllFjometageno82_FD_203170 | JGI IMG/M metagenome (GOLD analysis project Ga0307986, IMG submission 203170) | Marine microbial communities from Ellis Fjord, Antarctic Ocean - #82 | ecosystem: Environmental > Aquatic > Marine > Unclassified | place: Southern Ocean | collected 2014-10-09
AAAGAAGTTATGATTAAATATGGGTTCCAATATCTTGAAACACCAAGTTTTGAGTATACAGATAGTATTGGAAAATTTTTACCTGACAAAGAACGACCTGACCAAGGAGTTTTTTCTTTTAAAGATGAAAAAAATTGGCTATCATTACGTTATGATTTGACTGCACCGCTAGCTCGTTATATCGCTAAAAATTATTTAGAAATTCCCAAACCTTTTAAACGCTATCAATTAGGAACGGTTTGGAGAAATGAAAAACCAGGTCCAGGAAGATTTAGAGAATTTCTCCAATTCGATGCAGATTATGTAGGAACCAAAAACCTACAAGCAGATGCTGAATTATGTGTTCTCATTTCAGAAATTTTAGAGAAATGTGGTCTAACTAAGGGTGATTATACTGTTAAAATTTCTTCAAGAAAATTCACTAAAGAGCTTTTTGACGAGTTAAAGATTCAGACCGACGAACAATCTGCAGTCACATTACGTGCTCTCGATAAATTAGATAAATTTGGCTGGGAAGAAGTTAAAAAAATTTTAGGTAAAGGTAGAGAAGATAAATCTGGAGATTTTACAAAAGGTGCTAATCTTAATGAAGAACAAATAAAATTGATTGAAAAAAAGATTAAAGAAACAAAACCCAACACAAGCGATGTTCTTGAAATAATGAGAATATTTGAAGCATATAATTTTACTAACTATCAATATGACCCATCAGTTATCAGGGGGCTTGAATATTATACCGGACCAATTTTTGAGGTTAATCTTAATTTTGAAGTAAAAAATTCTCAAGGAAAAACAATTCAATTTGGATCTATTGGTGGAGGTGGTAGATACGATAATCTTGTAAGTAATTTTGGAAATTTAGACTGTCCTGCAACTGGAATTTCGATTGGGATAGATAGGCTAGTTTATGCTTTAATGCAAAAAAAAGAATTTAATATTAAATCAAACAAACCGGTTGTGATCTGTGTTTTTAACAAAGAAAATATTAAAGATTATATAGAAATTTTACAAAAACTAAGAGAGGCAAATATAAGCTCCGAAGTTTATCCCGGAGAAGGTAACTTAAAAAAACAAATGCAATATGCAAATAAAATTGGCTCACCCGCAGTAATCTTGTACGGAGAAGATGAAATAAAATCAGGGAAAGCAACTCTAAGAAACCTTAAATCAGGAGAGGAAAGTAATACCGAAATAAATAATTTACCGAATGAAATCAAAAAAATACTCTGAGACTTTACTAAATCTTTTTAAAAAAAAAGGTTTTAAAGTTAAAGAATTTGAAAATATAATTGAATCTAAAATTATAATAGAACGATCAGGAGAAATGTTTAAAAAATCATTACTTTCGTTCGAAGATGACAATGGTAAGAGCTTTAGCTTAAGACCAGACCTGACTATTTCGGCATGTCTTGACTATATTAATAATGTAAAGAAGGGGATTTATAAATACGCATACTTTGATCAAGCTTATAGAAGAACTTTTGGTAAAGAGTCATTAGTAAGAAATCAATTGGGATGTGAAATCATAGGTGCATCTAGCCTACAATTAAATTTAGAAATTATTAATCTAATCGATCAATCTTTAAAAAAAGTTACAAAAAAAAAAACAGTAATAAAAATTAATGATATTAGTATTTTTTATTCATTAGTCGATTCCTTAAAACTTCCTTCAAGATGGAGGTTAAGATTAAAGAGGCATTTTTGGAGACCTGATTATTTTAATGAGTTGATTTCAAGGATTGAGTTAAACTCAGATTTACAAAAAAATGTGTTTGAGCTTGACAAAAAATCTTATTTTAAGATGAAGAAGAGTAACCAAAATGAGAAGATATCCGGTAGAACAATTAATGAAATTTTAAACAGATTTGAAAAAAAGATAAAAGAACCAAGATCTAATATTAACGGTTTAAGAGTTGCTCAAATTATTAGAGATTTTTTAAAAATTAATTGCTCATTTAAAAATGCAAAAAATGAACTAAAAAATTTTGAAATTAAAAATAATATAAATTTAAAGTTAAAACAGTTTGATGTTTTTGATTTAAAGCTTAAAAATAATGATGCTATTTTTTCTACTAACATCGGTAGAAGTGCTGAGTATTATACAGGTCTTGTTTTTGAAATTTATAAAAAATCTAAAAACCTCAATTTAGCATCAGGTGGAAGATACGATAATTTAATGCAAACATTAGGTGCAAAAACTAAGGTTGCTGCAATAGGTGGAGCTATTAACTATGACAATATTTTAAAATTATGAGTAAATTAATTAAGATAGGACTACCCAGCAAAGGAAGACTTAAAGACGAGTCTTTAAAGATTTTTAAAAGAAACAAACTATTTATAAAAGATTCTAAAAGAAATTATTTGAGTGAAATTCAAAATTTCAACTTAAACGAAGTTGTGTTTTCACACGCTAGAGAAATCGTAGAAAGGTTAGCTGATAATTCTTTGGATATAGGTATTTCAGGTTACGATCTATTAAAAGAGTCTTTGTCTGGAATACAAAAAAATATTCAAGTTTTTTCACGTTTAAAATTTGGTTTTGCAAATCTTATTGTTGCCGTACCAGCTGCCTGGATAGATGTTCAGACTATTGCAGATCTTGAAGAAATTTCTTTTGAGTTTAAAGATAAAAACACAGGCAAATTAAGAATTGCAACAAAATACCCAAATTTAACAAATAATTTTTTATTATCAAAAGGTTTAACCCAATATAAAATTGTAAATAGCCTCGGGTCGACTGAAATTTATCCCTTTACAAATCAATCTGAAATTATAACTGACATCACATCCAGCGGTGCAACGCTTAAAGCAAACAATCTAAGAGTTCTAAAAGATGGCGATATTCTAAAATCTTCAGCTTGCATATTAGTTTCAAAAAAATCATTGAAAGCCAAAAACAAAAGAAAAATAATTCTAAAATTGCTAAATAAAATTAAAAAAATTTAGCTTTAGACAATTCTTATAATGAACTCATTTAAAAGCTTTTCTTGTTAGAGGCTCTCCCGCTTTAAGATTTACTAATGATTTTTTAGTCATAAGTTTTTCGTAGTATTTCGGAGAGAGTCCATTGCCAGGTCTTATTCTTCTTATATTAGAGATGTTAAATGAATCACCTTTTTTTATATTTTTAACAACAAAAATTGATCTTCTAAATATTTTGGAATTATTTTCACTTTTACTTCTATAAAATTTGTCTTTACCTAGTATTTGATATGCCAATTCCATATCATTCTTGAACGATCTTATCTCAACTCCCTTTAATGAAAACTCTATATCCAGTCCTTTTTTTTGATTATCGAGAGCTATATGTTTTTCTATTAATTCTGCCCCTACCGCAACAGCAGAGATAGCTACTCTATTGTCCTTCGAATGATCTGATAATCCAATTTTACATTTAAATTTATTTTTTAAAATTTTAATATTATTTAAGTTAAAGTCTTTAGCGGAGGATGGGTAATTACTAACACAATATAATAATGTTATATCTCTAGAACCATACAATCTTGCGGTGTTATAAGTTTCTTCAATTTCATTTAGCGTCGCCATCCCGGTCGAAATTATTATTGGTTTTTTAGTGCTAGCAATTTTTTTAATCAAAGGTAAATCTGTCATTTCAAAAGAAGCAACTTTATATATCGGGCAATTCAGATTTTCTAAAAAATCAACGGCTGTTTCATCAAAGGGTGTACTAAATATTTTAATACCAATAGATTTTGCATATTTAAATAATTTTGAATGCCATTCCAACGGAGTACGGGCTTTGTCGTATAAGTCCCATAATTTATATCCTTTCCATAGACCTTTCTTTATTAAAAAATGCTTTCTATTTGACTTAATAGTCATAGTATCTGCTGTATACGTTTGAAGTTTTACCGCATCAGCGCCATTAACTTTTGCACATTTAATAAGTTTTTTGGCTAGATTAAAATCTCCATTATGATTAGCTGAGATTTCAGCAACTAATATTGGTTTAATATTTTTCATTAAAACTATTAAAGTTTATAAATTTTTTCAGCAAGTTTTGAAATTCTCCGATCGTCTTTGCATATCTCCTTAAGAATTTGAGAAGTAGTATTAAAGTCTAATTTCAAAGACAGTCTGAGAAGATCCATCCAATTTTTATTATTTTTTGATCTAATGTTCTGTATTTGATTTACTATCGTTAGTCCTTTTTTTATTTTTTTTATATTATTTTTCATAAATTATTTCTAATACTAAATTACAACAATTTAAATTTTTTTCCAGTTTTTCCTGTCGATAAAAATATTAAAAAAGTAATTTAATTTTTAAGTTGAATAAAAAAAACCCCCAAAACTTTTATTTTGAGGGTTTTAATTTTTATTTAGCGTATGTTTGTAGAGTTTTCTATTAATGGAAATGAACTACATTCCCATTCCACCCATACCACCCATACCACCCATACCACCCATAGGAGGCATTCCACCACCACCTGCAGCATCTTTTTCCTCAGGTTTATCAGCAATCATGGCTTCAGTAGTAATCAATAACCCAGCGATAGAAGCAGCATCTTGCAATGCTGATCTTACAACTTTAGTAGGATCAATAATTCCCTTGGCAAACATGTCACAATACTCCTCATTCTGAGCATCGTATCCTTGAGTAGATTTATTTCCTTCAATCAGTTTTCCAACAATAACCGCACCATCGACACCAGCGTTAGCTGTAATTTGTCTAATCGGAGCTTGTAGTGCTTTTTTAACTATCTCCACACCAGCTTTTTGATCATCGCCTTTGACTTTGACTTCATCTAATTTAAGAGATGCATAAAGTAGAGCACATCCACCACCAATAACCACACCTTCTTCTACTGCAGCTCGTGTTGCGTTCAATGCATCTTCAACTCTATCCTTTCTCTCTTTAACCTCAACCTCTGTAGCACCGCCCACTTTAATTACAGCAACGCCGCCAGCAAGTTTTGCTAATCTTTCTTGAAGTTTTTCTTTGTCGTAATCAGATGATGTTTCGGTAATTTCTGCTCTGATTTGATTACATCTTGCTTCAATGTCAGATTTTTTACCATTACCGCTTACAATTGTACTATTTTCTTTATCAATTTTGACTTTTTTACAAGATCCAAGATCAGTGATTTTAACATTCTCTAATTTTATGCCTAAATCATCAGAGATAACTTGACCACCTGTTAAAATTCCAAGATCTTCAAGCATAGATTTTCTTCTATCACCAAAACCTGGAGCTTTTACTGCTACAACTTTTAGTCCACCCCTAAGTTTATTAACCACTAAAGTTGCAAGAGCTTCGCCCTCAACATCCTCAGCAACGATAACCAAAGGTCTTGCTGCTTGAACAACAGCCTCAAGCAAAGGCACTATATCCTGTAAGTTCGCCAATTTTTTTTCAACCAAAAGAATTAAAGGATTGTCTAATTCTGTAATCATTTTTTCTGTATTTGTTACGAAGTATGGAGATAAGTACCCTCTATCAAATTGCATACCTTCAACTACATCTAACTCAGTTTCAAAACCTTTAGCTTCTTCAACTGTGATCACTCCTTCATTACCAACTTTTTGCATTGCTTTTGAAATCATATCACCAATTGACTTCTCACTATTTGCAGAAATTGTTCCAACTTGAGCAACCTCTTCATTAGATTTTACTTTTTTAGAACTAGCTTTTAATTTGTCAATTACAAACTCAACAGCTTTGTCAATCCCTCGTTTAAGATCCATTGGATTCATTCCAGCTGTTACGTATTTTAACCCTTCTTTTACAATTGCCTGAGTAAGAATAGTTGCAGTAGTGGTTCCGTCGCCAGCATTATCATTTGTTTTGCTTGCAACTTCTTTAACCATCTGAGCACCCATATTCTCAAATTTATCTTCTAGTTCAATTTCTTTTGCTACAGAAACACCATCTTTCGTTGTTCTTGGTGCACCATACGATTTATCCATAACAACATTTCGGCCTTTAGGACCTAATGTTACTTTGACAGCATTTGCTAAAATATCCACGCCATTAAGCATCTTTGCTCTTGCTTCAGTTCCAAATTTTATTACTTTTGCCATTTCTAATCTCCTTTTTTGATTTCTAACTTATTTACTTTTTGAAATTCCCATGATGTCGGACTCTTTCATGATGCTGTATTCTTTATTGTCAATTTTAACTTCCGTACCAGACCACTTTCCAAAAAGAACGATATCTCCAATTTTTACATCCATTGGTAATAACTTACCCTCTTCTGTTTTTCCGCCCGGTCCAACAGCTACGACTTCACCTTCTTGTGGTTTCTCTTTAGCAGTATCTGGAATAATTATTCCACCTGCAGTTTTTGCTTCACTATCAAGTACTTTAATTAGTACTCTGTCATGTAAGGGTCTAAATTTCATATTTTTGCTCCTTCAAATTTGTGTGTACGCTTGATATGGTGAGTTTTCCGAAAATTTCAAGTGGTTTAACACGTTAAGGTGTTCTTAAAAATAGCCTATATTGCTATATTTTGCTTATTTTTCTATAAGCAACATGGATTGGAAACATTAAAAGTGAAAAAATTAAATCATCTAGCTGAAATACATAAGAATTATGACACCTATATTATTGATTTGTGGGGCGTAATTCACAATGGAATTAAGCTCAATCCTAAAGCCATAGAAGTAGTTAAAAATTTAATCGAGGGTAAAAAAAAAGTAGTTTTCCTATCTAACGCGCCAAGACCAAGTAAAGAAGTTAAAAAGTTTTTACAGAAACTTAAAATGAAAGATCAATATTTACAAAATATCATGACTTCAGGAGAGGCAGCCATGTTAGCATTACACAAAGAAAGTTATGGTAAATTTTTTTATCATCTAGGACCAGAAAGAGATAATTCAGTTTTTTTTAAAATCAAAGAAAACAAAACAACTTTAGAAAAATGTAATTTTATATTATGCACTGGATTATTCAACGACATAGAAGGGGATCTTAATTATTATAAAAGATTATTGAGAGATCATATCTCAAAAAAATTAATTTGTACTAATCCTGATTTAACAGTTCATAGAGGTGAGATAGAAGAATATTGTGCTGGTTCAATAGCTAAAATATTTGAATCATTAGGAGGTGAAACAATTTATTTTGGTAAGCCATACAAAGAAATATATAAAATGTGTTTTAGCAAAGATGAAAAAGTTATTGCTATCGGAGATAATCTCAATACAGATATTAAGGGAGCCAATAACATGAAGATAGATTCTATTTTTATAACCAATGGAGTACATCGTGCTGAATTTAGACAAGAAGGTGAATTAAGTAAACTTTACAATAAGTATAAAGTTAACTCTGATTACTATCAACCAGAACTAACTTGGTAGCATGATTATTTATAAAAAATTAAATATTAAAAAAAAATATCAAAACTCAGTAGTAGCAATTGGTAATTTTGATGGTTTACATGTAGGTCATCAAAAAGTTTTAAAAGAAGCAAGGCAAAAAGCAAAAAACAAAAAAATAAAATTTGGATTAATTACTTTTGAGCCAGTTCCAACAATGTTTTTTAATAAGAATATTAAGAATCATAGAATTAATTCTTTGAATCAAAAAATTTATTTTTTAAGAAAAAATAAACTAGATTTTTTAATTATAATTAATTTTAATAAAACTTTTTCAAACTTAAGTGCAGAAGATTTTATTAAAAAAATTTTATTTAAAAAACTTAAAAGTAAATATATTTTTGTTAGTAGGAATTTTAGATTTGGAAAAAAAAGAGTAGGTGATATAAAAACTTTAATAACATTTGAAAAAATTTTTTTATATAAAACGGTAGTTACTATTCCTTACAAGAAAAAAGATAAAGTCATATCATCTTCCTTAATAAGAAAGACCATCAACAAAGGTCGAGTAGAAGAAGCAGAAAAATTATTAGGGAGACTCTGGTGTGTAGAAGGAAAGGTAATTAAAGGTGCACAAAGAGGTAGAAAAATAGGTTTTCCAACTTGCAACATTAAATTACACACGTATATACAACCAAAATTGGGTGTTTATTCAGTCTGGGTTCATTTTGACAATTTAAAAAAAAGAGGGATAGCAAATATTGGCTACAGGCCAACATTTAATGGTAAAAGCTTACTACTAGAAGTAAATATATTTGGAATAAAGAAAAATTTATATAAAAAAAAATTAAAAATCAGCTTTATAAAGTTTATCAGAGCAGAAAAAAAATTTAAAAATATTAATCAATTAAAAAATCAAATAAAAAAAGATATCCTTAAAGCAAAAAATAATGTCTAAAGAAAATTTACACCTTCCAAAAACTGTTTTTTCTATGAAAGCAGATTTAGCTAAAAAAGAACCAGATATCTTAAAAAGGTGGGAACAAAATAAAACTTTTGAGAAAATTAGAATAAATTCAAAGGGTAAAGAAAAATTTATACTTCATGATGGTCCACCATATGCCAATGGACATATTCATATGGGTACAGCACTTAATAAGATTTTAAAAGATATGATTATTCGTTTTCATCAAATGAACGGAAAAGACGCAGTGTATGTGCCAGGTTGGGATTGCCATGGATTGCCAATAGAATGGAAAATTGAAGAACAATACAAAAAGAATAAAAAAAATAAAGATGAAGTTCCTATTAAAGATTTTAGAAAAGAGTGTAGAGACTTTGCTAAACAGTGGATAGATATACATATTAAAGAATTTAAAAGACTTGGTGTAACTGGAGATTTTAAAAATTACTATTCTACAATGAGCTTTACGGCAGAAGCTCAGATTGTTCGAGAACTTGGTAAATTTTTATTAGATGGAAGCTTATACCAAGGATTCAAACCTGTATTTTGGTCAACTGTCGAGAAAACAGCATTAGCTGATGCTGAGGTAGAATACAAAGACCATACTTCAAACACCATATTTGTAGCGTTTAAAGTTAAAAATACTCAAAAAGATTTTCTGAAAGACTCTAATATTATCATATGGACGACAACACCATGGACAATTCCCGCAAATAAAGCATTAGCTTTTAACAGTAGGTTTGAATATTCTTTAGTTGAAATTAGCAATCTTGAAAATTTTAAAGAAAAAAAAATTATTGTCGCCACTAATTTATTAGATTCAATTGTTAAATCTTGTGGTATAGAAAAATTTAAGATCTTAAAAACATTTAAAGGTACCGAATTTGAAGGTACAATTTGCACTCATCCCTTACAAACTTTGGGTTATGATTTTGATGTTCCTATGCTTGATGCAAGATTTGTAACTTTAGAGCAAGGTACTGGTATCGTCCATTGTGCTCCAAGTCATGGTCCAGATGATTTTAATTTATGTCTTAAACACAACATACCTTCAAAATATACAGTTGATAATTCTGGATATTATACAGATGAAATACCTTTCTTTACAAAAACGCATGTTTTTAAATCTGATCCAATAGTTATAGATAAATTAAAAGAATTTAGTAAACTACTAAAGAACGACAAGCTTCGGCATAGCTATCCCCATTCTTGGAGATCAAAAGCTCCACTGATTTATAGAGCAACACCACAATGGTTTATTTCAATGGAAAAAAATTCATTAAGAAAAAAAGCAATTAAAGCTATAGGAGATACAACGTTTTACCCACCTAAAGGCAAAGAAAGATTAATGTCTATGATAAAAGATAGACCTGATTGGTGTGTTTCAAGACAAAGGTCATGGGGAGTTCCATTACCTATATTTATTAATAAAAAAACAAATAAACCCCTTCAAGATCAAAAAGTTATTGATCGAATAGCTGAAATTTATGAAAAAGAAGGATCGGACTGTTGGTTCACTGATAGTTCAAAAAAATTTCTAGGTGTCGAATATAATGAAGATGATTACGAAAAAATGACGGATATCGTTGAGGTGTGGTTTGACAGCGGTTGCACACATAGCTTTGTTCTTGAAAAAAGAAAAGATCTTAAATGGCCAGCAGATATGTATCTTGAAGGGTCAGATCAACACAGAGGCTGGTTTCATTCTTCACTGTTAGAGTCCTGTGGAACAAGAGGAAGAGCTCCCTACGAGAGTATTTTATCACACGGATTTGTCGTAGATGGAAAAGGAATGAAAATGTCTAAATCTGCGGGGAATGTCGTTGCACCAAATGATATTTTAAAAAATTATGGAGCAGACATACTAAGAGCTTGGGTTGCATCATCTAATTATGCTGAGGACTTAAGAATAGACAATACTATTTTGGCTCAACATGCGGAATCTTATAGAAAGATTAGGAACACATTTAGATTTATTTTAGGAAATATTCAAGATAATTTTGAGAAGCAAGATTTAAAAAAAATTAACCTCAATTCTTTCTCAGAATTAGAAAGATATATTTTAAGTAGATTATTTAATCTAAATAAAACTATAAAAGAAAATCTAAAAAATTATAATTTTCATAGACTTTACAAAGAGCTTTTAAATTTTTGCACTTTGGAGCTTTCATCCTTTTACTTCGATATAAGAAAAGATGTTTTGTATTGTGATGATTTAAGTTCAAAAAAACGTAAGGACTGTATTGTTGTTTTAAATATAATCTTAGAGTGTCTACTTAAATGGATGGCACCGATATTTGTTTTTACAACTGAAGAGATATTTAATCTATTAAATAAAAATGAAAGGAGTATTCATGAAACAGTATTTCCTGAAATTCCAAATGAATGGGAAAATAATATTTTAATAAAAAAATGGGAAGAGCTTTATCAAATAAAACAGCAAGTAAATTTTGCTATTGAAGAAAAAAGAACTAACAAAGAGATAGGCTCTAGTTTAGAAGCAGACGTTATAATTGGAGTGAATGAAAAAAAATTTAAACTTTTAGAAAATCTAGATTTAGAAGAGTATTTTATTGCCTCAATGGTTAAAAAAAATAAAAATCAAGAAGAAGATAAAATCGAGATAGAAGTAAAAAAATCTATAGGAAAAAAATGTACGCTTTGCTGGAAAATATTAGATAAAAAGTGTGAAAGAAAATACTGTGGCATTATTTAGCTAATGAATATTTCTAAAAATTTTACAAATAAGATTTTTTCAAAGGAAGCAATAAGTTCTCTGGTAATTACTATGATTGTTTTTACTTTAGATAGAATCTCAAAAATAAATATTATACATCAACAAGAAAAAATTCATGGAAACATTTTTATTAATGACTATCTAAACTTTGACCTTGTTTGGAATACTGGCGTTGGTTTTGGTCTACTTAGTCAGAATGCAAACATATATTATCACTTAACTTCTTTAGTAATTTTATCCGTAATAGTTTATGTAATTTACTTAATAATTAAGGGTATTTTTATAGAAAAAATTTTCTTTTCTTTAATTTTAGGTGGAGCAATAGGTAATTTGTACGATAGATTAATTTATTTTGCCGTACCAGATTTCATAGATTTTCATATAAATAATTTTCACTGGTTTACATTTAATATTGCAGATATATTTATTACATTAGGAATAATTTTAATCATCATCAAAGACTTAGTATTAAAAAAAAAATGAAATTTATAAAGTTACTAATCTTACTCTCTGGCTTATTTTTCATTTTAAATAGTTGCGGTAGTTTGTCCGAAGCAAGCAAAGTTTTAAGAAATGATAAGTCAGGAGGAACTGATGAATTTTTGATTCAAAAGAAAGATCCACTTACCCAACCACCAGATTATAAAACAATACCAAAACCAGGATCTACTGAAAATATAGCAAAATCAGATAAAGATAATGTTGAAAAAATAATAAAAAAAAATAAATCTGGGAATGTTAAAAATAGAACAAGGTCATCATCAACAGAAAAATCAATTCTTAATAATATTAAAAAGTGAGCAAAAATATAAATTTAAAAAATAATATTGATACAAGTTATTTTAATAAAAAATTATATAAAAAAGATAAAGTAAAATTAAGTAAAATCTTAAACAGTATTTATGTTACACTAGATAGTAAAAAAAATACTTTTAGTTCACTAAGTACAAAATTTAATTTAAATTTTAAAAATTCTGAACTAACAAAATTTAATAAGTATAAATCTATAATTTTAATCGGTATGGGAGGTTCTGCCCTAGGTGTGGAAGCTATATATTCATTTTGTAAAGAAAAAATAAAAAAAAAATTTATTTTTTTTGATAATTTAGATCAACTTAAAATTGAAAAAACCAAAAAAAAAATTAATTTAAAAAATTTTATTATTATTATTATTTCAAAATCTGGGAATACTCTTGAAACATTAGTTAATAGCAACTTGTTCAAAGATGAAATTAATTCTAAAAATACAATAATTATAACAGAAAAAAAAATTAATTTATTAAATACGTTTGCTAAAAAGAAAAGAATCCTACACATTAATCACAAAGATTATATTGGAGGAAGATACTCAGTTTTATCTGAAGTTGGAATGATACCAGCCTATTTTATGGGTTTGAAAATAAATTATTTAAGAAAAAACATAAGAGAATATTTTAGATCTAAAGAAAAAAATTTACTTTTAGATAATGTTGTTAAATTAAGTCATGTCTATAGGTATAAAAAAATTAATTCAATTATTTTGTTAAACTACGCACCAGAAGTTAATGAATTTCTTTATTGGTGCCAACAATTAATAGCAGAAAGTTTAGGAAAAAAAGGTCAAGGATTGTTGCCAGTAGTTTCAACTGCTCCCAAAGATCATCATAGCCTACTTCAATTATATTTAGACGGACCAAAAGATAAATTATTTTATATATTCAGCCTGAAGACAAATAAAAAGATAAAAATCAAAAAAAATATTTTTGGAAAAAATTTGAATTATTTAGAAAACAAAAATATATCTAAAATTAAAGATGCTCAAAAAAATGCATTAATACAAATATTAAAAAAAAAAAATATTCCCTATCAAGAATTTATTATTAACAAAAATAATGAAGAAACTTTAGGAGAGCTTTTCTCTTATTTTATAATGGAAACAACTTTAATTGGAAAGCTGCTAGGTATAAATCCATTTGATCAGCCCGCTGTAGAACAGGTAAAAATCTTAACTAAGAAATATTTAAGTTAAAATTTCCAAAAATTACTTTTGATCGACCATAATTTTTAGTAAATATAACATTTATTATTTTTTCAAGATTATCTTTAGATTTTTCCTCTCTATGGATAACAACTAAATGTTTTTTTTTATAAATTTTAGAATCTTTGATTAATTTTAATTCTTCAATAAAAAAATTTTCTGCAAAGGGTGGGTCAAGAAAGATAATTTCAAATTTATCTTCATTTCTCAATTTACTAAAAAATGAGATTATTTTTTCACTAAATACTTCGGTCTGATTTTCAATTTTTAAATTGCGCAGGTTTTTTTTTAATATAAGTAAAGCTTTATTATCATTTTCTACAAAAGTTGATTTTTTTGCTCCCCGAGAAATACACTCTATTCCAAACGAGCCAACGCCAGAATAAAGGTCTAGCACATTAATATTTTGTAATTTAATATTAATTAAATTGGAGTGATTAATAATGTTAAAAATATTTTCTTTAACAAAATCTCTAAGAGGTCTTGTAGTTGGAGATTTTAAAAAATCTATCTTTTTACCTTTTAGAAAACCACTAACAATTCTCATTTTTTTTTATTACACGCCATCCTATATCTTTTCTAAAAAAACCATGATGCCAGTTAATACTCCTAATTATTTTAAAAATTTGCTTTCTTATTTTTAAAAAAGTACTACCTAAAACAACTATATTTAGTACACGTCCACCGTTAGAAAATAATGAACCATTTTTAATTTTAGTACCTGCGTGAAATATAAAAGCTTTTTTCATTAAACCAACATTTTTTAAGTTTATTTTTTTGTTAATTACGTATTTTTTAGGGTAACCTTTAGCACATAGAACTGTTGTCATGCATTTTTCTTTGCTCCATCTAATTTTTATTTTATTAAGTTTATTTTCAACTGATGCATTTAACAATTGAACCAGGTCATTCTTTAATCTTGGCATAATAACCTGGCATTCAGGATCGCCCATTCTAACATTGTATTCGATTAAGTAAGGTTCATTGTCTTTAATCATTAGTCCAACATATAAAAATCCTGTGTATGGATGCTTTTTTGCTTTAAGAGCTTGCAGGGTTGGTTTCACAATTTTATTAATTATTTTTTTTTCTAAATTTTTATTTATAATCGGTGAGGGAGAGTAAGCACCCATACCTCCAGTGTTGAGTCCTGTCTCATTTTCTCCAACGCGTTTGTGATCTTGAGCCGAACCTAAAAATAAGAAATTATTTTTATCTACAATTAGAAAATAACTAACCTCCTCACCTTTTAAAAATTCTTCAATGACTAATTTTTTTGAACTCTGAAATTTCCCCAAAAAAATATCATTACTAAATTTTTCAACTTCTTTTTTTGATTGACAAACAACCACTCCTTTTCCCGAGGCAAGACCATCAGCTTTTACAACTACCGGCATTTCATGTTGAGCAAGAAATATCTTTATATCTTTTTTATTTTTACAAATTTTAAATCCCGCAGTTGGAATTTCATATTTCTTGCAAAGAAATTTCATAAATGCCTTTGAACCTTCTAATTGTGCTGCATATTTATCTGGACCAAAAACTTTAATTCTATTTTTCCTTAAAAAATCTACGATTCCTTTAACAAGAGGCAACTCAGGGCCAACTACAACTAAGCCTATATTGTAAAACTTAATAGCTGTTAACAGTTCATTAAAATTTAAAAAATTTATATTCAAATTTTTAGCCAAAGAAAATGTACCAGCATTTCCTGGAATACAGTAAATTCTATTTACAATATTAGAGGCATATATTTTTTGACAAAGTGCGTGCTCTCTTCCACCACTCCCAATTAAAGCAATATTCATAAGTAAGAATATATTATATATACTATTCTTACTTATGAACAAAAAAAAAGCTGTACTTAAATATAAAGCAAATACTTTTGATATCTTAGAAGAAGGTGACCATGTAATTTGCGCTGTTTCAAAAAAGATAATACCACTTGAAATTTTAAACTATTGGCATGTAAAACTTCAAGAAGCTTACTTCTCGCCAATTGAAGCAAAAATAAAATATGAAGAACTAAGAAAAAAGAAATAATTACTTCCAGCGATTATGCGTCCAAATCCATTGCCCAGGTTCCCGTGATATCATTTCTTCAATAATTTTATTTAATTTTATAGATACATTTAATTTACTAGTTTCAACATTATCATTGTTTGAAATTTTTATCGGTTCAAAAATTTCCATTACAAAATTATCATTTGCTTTTCTAGAAATATAAATGGGAACGATATCTAATTTAAATTTCAAAGCCATTTGAGCTGGTAAAGTTGTGGTAAGTGCCATATGACCAAAAAAAGGAATTTTTTTCCCCTCGCTTACTCTTTGGTCAACCATTAACGCGATGCTAAAATTATTTTTTATATAATTAATAGACTCTTTAACACCTATGAGACCTTTTTTTATTTGATTTTGACATATGTATTTTTTTCTGAAGAATTCCATTAGAGGGTTTAAAAAAAAATTATTTAGTGGCCTGTAAATTGTAGCTAGGTTAATATTTTTTTTTGACAACTCCATCGACATTAATTCAAAATTTGCAAAATGACCTGATACGAAAATTACGGGTTTTTTATTTTTTTGAATTTTATTTAATATTTGCTCACCTTTAATTTCAATATGAGAACTTTTATTTTTAAATTTTTTTAAGTATACATATTCTGAAAATGTTTTCCCATAGTTGGCCCACATTTCACGTTTAATTTTACTTTTAAGATTTTCATTGTAAGCACCTAAAAATTTTTCTAAATTATTGTTGATTATTAGCTCAGATTTTATTCTAGGACCAATCTTATTAAAAATAATTGAAAAAAACTTTCTACTTAACTTTAAACCAATTAATTTAATAATTATAAAAAATAAATAAATAAATACTGCCTGCAGAAAGTACTTAACAATTTTTATAACAAACATTCAATTACTTCTTTCTCAAATTTATTTTGATCTTTAATTTGAAGTTTAACTTGTAAAAATTGAATCTGTAGAAATTTATGATGTTTGATTCTAAAGTAATCTTTTTCAGTGGTAATAATTTTTAAATTATTTTTAATTGAATAGTTCATTAAATTATTTAATTCTTTTGTAGAATAGCTGTAATGATCTGGAAAAGATATTTTTTTTACAACTTGTAAATTATTTTTTTCTAATAGATTAAAAAAATTATTTGGGTTTCCAATCCCAGCAAAAGCTAGTAAATTTTGATTTATAAATTTTTTTGAATTCGTAGGTAAATATTCAGAATAGTAAATGCTGATATTATTAGATATTGCCTTTATTTTTTTTTCAAAATCTTCATTATGATTTCCATTAATAACAATGATTTGAGCATTTCTAAGCGCAGAAAAGGGTTCTCTAAGTGGTCCAGATGGTAATGTCATTCCATTTCCTGTTAACTGTTCTTCATTAAAACAAATAATATTTAAATCTTTGATAATGGACGTATCCTGAAAACCATCATCTAAAATCACACAATCAAATTTATCTATTGCGGCTTTATTAATTGATTGATTTCTAGAAGGACCTTTAAATAATTTTATTTTTTTTGCTTCTATTAATTTAAACTCATCCTCATGAGTTTTATAAAATTTTTTGATTATAGCGACTTTTTTATTTGATTCTTTTAATATTTCTACGAGTTTAATACATAATGGGGTTTTTCCTGTCCCACCTATATAGATATTACCAACACAAATTACAGGTATGGGAAATTTTTTTTTTTTTTCTATAATTTTTTTAAAATTAATTAAAAAAAGTAAAAAAAGTGACAAGGGAAATAAAAAAAAAGCCAAAAAAGATTTTTCTTTATGCCAAAATTTAGGTTTAAATATTTTCATATTTTACTTTAGATATACATCTATCTCTGAAATTGTTTCTTTTAATATTTTTTCTCCATATCTATGCAATAAATCTATTTGATGTTGATTTTTTATTTTAGAACTTTCAAAATTAATGATTATTTTTTCAGCTAATTCATACTCATTATTTACTTTTTCGGCTATTTTGTATGAACTTAAACGCTCGTATACTTCTTCAAAATTATAAACATAAGGACCATGATATATCTTACAACCTAATTTAGCAGCTTCAATAGGATTTTGTCCACCAACCTTTTCTAATTTTTTCTGAAATGATTTACCAATAAAAATATTCTTACAATAATTAAAGTATTTAGGCAAAACACCAAAAGAATTAATAATCAAAATTTCCGTACCAGAGTTTATTAAATCATTATTGTTTAAGATTTGAGAATTTAAATTCATTTTTTTAGACAGATTGTCAATAGAGAAAGATCTATTAATATGCCTTGGAATAATAATAGTTAAAACATTGCTATATTTTTTTTTGATAAGTTTATGTGTTTTCAAAACAATAAGTTCCTCTCCAACATGTGTACTTGATGCGCACCAAGTTTTATGATTATTTAAAATTTTTTTATTAGGATCTTCAAGCTCATCAGTTATATCGTTTACAGAATACTTCAAATTACCAATATATTTTAAATTTTTAACCTGAAATTCTTTCAAATTTTTTTCTGATTCTTTACTAGCTGGTAAACATAAATCAAAATTACTAAAAATTTTTTTTGCAAAACTTGAAACAACTTTCCATTTATTAAATGTTTTTTTTGTTAATCTTGCGTTAATAAAAAGTAAGGGAATTTTTTTTTCTTTTATTTTAAAAAAAAAATTTGGCCAAATTTCTGAGTCTACAAAGCAAACCAAATCTGGTTTCCAAGAAATTAAAAATTTTTCTGCAAGACTTTCAAGATCTAATGGAAAAAAACGATGGTTAATATTATCACAGTGACCTAATTTTTTTTTTATCAAATTAGAAGAGCTCAAAGTTAGAGAAGTGATAAGAAAATCAATATTCTGATCTCTATTATTCATTTTTTTTATCAAAGACAAGATACTTAAAAATTCTCCAATGCTTGCCACATGAAACCAAACTAATTTTTTGTTATTATTTTTATGCCCTCTGAAGTGCGAAGAAAAAATTTTTTCTTTAAATCTTTTTTTGTCTTCTTTGTTAACAATAGATCGAAAATAAATTAAAACTACAAGAAAAGGAAATAGAAAATAAGCTAAATATCTATAAACTTTTATCATCAATTTATTTTAATTGCTTTTCATACAATGATTTATATTCACTTGAATTTTTCATTAGCAAATCATGATTGCCAGAACCAATAATAGAACCATTTTTTAAAACGTGAATTTGATCTGCACTATGTATAGTAGAAAGTCTATGAGCTATAACCAAAGTAGTTTTGTTTTTAACCAGGTTAGATATTGCATTTTGTACAATTTTTTCAGACTCCGAATCCAATGAAGAGGTAGCTTCATCTAAAAGAATAATAGGAGACTTTTTTAAAATTGCTCTTGCAATTGATATTCTTTGTTTCTGGCCCCCAGAAATTCTTACACCATTTTCTCCTATTGTTGTGTCGAAGCCTTTCGGTAGTTTATTGATAAATTCAGTAGCGGCAGCAAAATCACAGGCTTCTAATATTTCTTTTTCTGTAGCTTCGTGTTTAGCATAAGCAATATTTGCTCTTATTGTGTCATCAAATAAAATAACGTCTTGACTCACTAGAGAAATATTTTTTCTTAAAGATTTTAAGTTCACCCTATGAATATTTTGATTATCGATAAATATATTGCCTTCTTGAGATTCATAAAATCTGGGTAATAGGTTTATTATAGTACTCTTACCTGCACCACTGTGACCCACAAAGGCTGTCATTGTACCACCACTAATATTTAAGTTAATATTCTTTATAGCTTTCTCATTTGTATTTAAGTATCGAAAATTTATATTGTCAAAACGAATACTACAGTTATTAATTTTTAAATCTGGTAATGTGGGGTCATTTTTTGTTTCGACAGGTTCGTCTATTATTTTAAATATTCTTTCAGCTGCTGTAGTTCCTTGATAAATTACCATATTAATTGTAGCTAAAGAGCGAATTGGTTGATAGGCAAGCATCATTGCAGCTAGAAAAGAAAAAAAATTATTAATTTCTAATTCTCCTGCTGAAATCAATTTTCCGGAATAAAAAATGAATCCAGCAATCATAAAACCTGTTAAGGCTTCCATTATTGGGGTAGCTCTTATCATGATGCTGGAAATTTTTATATTTTTTTCCACAGTTTGATCAATTGCTTTTATTGCATTTTGATTTTCTATTTTTTCTGTTTGATAAATTTTTATCATTTTTCCAGCTTTAAAAATTTCTGTAAGAAGTACAGCTAAAACACCAGATTTTACACTAGCCTCTCCTTGTGCTTTACCCATTCTTTTTCCAAGACTTTTTGCAAACAGTGAAGCTAAAGGCATCATAAAAATTGCAAATGATGCTAGCTTCCAATTTTGGTAAAACATTACAGAAACCAATGCAATTAAAGAAAAACTGTCTTTCATAATATTAAGCACACCAGTGCTTACTAAATGAGTAACTGCTCCAGCGTCATAAAAAACATTAGATATATACTTACCAGAATGTCTGTTCTCTAAAGTTTTAACATCAGCATCTATAATACAAGCAACAACTTTTTTTTGCAGCTCACCGCCAATTTTTTGCCCAACTTGTATAATATTAATTCTTGCAAAGTAGAGAGAAAGTCCTTTTGTTGTGAAAGCAAAAATAATACCTAAAGGTATAAGCCAAGCATAAGTTTTATCTTGATCTACAAAAATTTTTTTTATTGCTGGATCGAGAAGCCATGCTGTTGCAGCTGTACTACCAGCTACAATTATAGAGAGAAAAATAGAAAAAAGTATTTTGTTGAAGTGTCTTCTTACGTACTCTCTGTACAAACGTTTAAGTATAATTATTAATTCATGTAATTTCATAATTTTAATTAATTAAAAAAATTCCAGCAGCTAGGAAAAGACCAGAAAAATTATTAATTTTAAAAGCCTCTAAACATTTTTTTGGTTCATTTTTTTTAAATTTTATTATTTGATATATTAAACTTAAAATATAGATTGTCATTAGTAGAGTAAAATTATTTATACCTAGTTTGTCGTAAAACAAAAAAACAATTAAAGCAGAACTTGTAAAATAGCAAAGACTAACAAAAAACTTTATATTATTTTTAAACTTAACAGATGTTGATTTAATACCAATTAATTCATCATCTACAACATCTTGAGTTCCGTAAATCGTGTCATAACCCAATGTCCAAAATATGGCTGAAGCATAAAGTGTAATAATTTCAGCAGATAAATTATTAGTTATCGCAACCCAAGACATGACAACGCCCCAATTAAAAGTTAAGCCTAAAAAAAGTTGTGGCCAATATGTTATTCTTTTCATAAAAGGGTATGAGAAAGCTAACACCATTGATGCAAAGCCTAAAATAATTGTTAAATTGTTAAATTGAATTAATATTAAAAAAGCCATGGCACAAAGTGTTGCTGTGTAAATTAAAGCTAGTTTTACAGAAATTAAATTACAAGCAAGAGGTCTGTTTTTTGTTCTTTGAACTTTTTTGTCTATATCTCTATCTACAATATCGTTAACAATACACCCTGCGCTACGCATTAACACTGAACCAGAAAAAAAAAGCAAAAGAAAGTACAAAAGTTGATTTAGATTTTGTTCTATACTATACGCGTAAGTAAGACCCCAGGCGCAAGGCCAAAATAGCAGCATAATTCCCGTAGGTTTATTTAATCTTGTAAGATTTATAAATATTTTAACTTGAGACATTAGAAAATAATTGCTTGTAAGTATCAAACACTATCTACATAATCAATTTGATTCGATATGGACATAGATTACACAGTTGCAGCGCTAATGTTTCCAGCTATACCTCTAATGATGACTATGTATAGCAATAGATTTCATACTTTAAGTAGTTTAATTAGGAAATTGCATGACCAGTATATTTTTGAAAAACGTACCCCTCCTGAATGGGAAAATCAGTTGCACGTTTTGAACAACAGAACTAATATATTAAAATATACAATGGGATTTGCGGCATTTGGTTTTCTTTTCAACATGTCAACTGTCCTAATGCTTTATCTAGGAGACTTAAATACAGCCAGAATAATTTTTGCTGGATGTTGTGTTTGTATGATAATTTCAATTTTTTTATTTTTACAAGAAATAAGACTATCCAATCAAGCGCTCAAGTATCACTTGAGTGACATGGATTCGATGAAGAAAGATTTATAATTTTATTTTTTTTCTAAAAGATTTTTTTTAAATAATGATATTCCATTATTCACTTTATGATTGTAAGATTCTTTGAAAGTTTCTAGCTGCCAACCTTTCATTCTTGAAGTTATCAATTCCAGATTCTTTGATTTCCATACATCATTTGTATTTTCATCTTTCCACAATTTTTTTTCTTCTTCTGTGCGAGCACAACCATAACAATAACCAGTAACAGGATCCGTTTTACAAATACTGATGCATGGAGAAATTGCAGTCTTTACCATTAAGGAATTAGTATAGCTGGACCGTTAATTTTTCTAGATTCTAAATCTAAGTGAGCTTGCTTAGCATTTACCAGTGCATACTCCCTAAATATTTTGATTTTGATTTTTCCAAATTTGACTTGCTTAAATAATTCTTCCGCTCCCTCGACCACCTCACTTCTATTTGTGTAATAATCTTTCATTGTGGGTCTAGTAAAAAACAAACTTTTAGACTGAATATCTTTTGACACATTTAAAGGGTCTAGTGCCCCTGAAGCATTACCAAAAGAAATCATTGTTCCTCTTGGTTTCAAACATTCAAGAGACCCCTTTAAAGTATCCTTGCCTACGCCATCGTATACTACAGAAACACCTTCACCTTTAGTTATATCATTAACTTTTTTAACAAAATCTTCTTTAGTATAATTGATAACGTGATCACATCTATTTTCTTTAGCAATAGAAATTTTTTCATCAGACCCAACCGTACCAATTAATTTACATCCAATTCCTTTTGCCCATTGAGAAAAAACTTGACCAACCCCACCTGCTGCCGCGTGAAAAAGAACAACATCATTAGAATTTAGCTTATAGGTTTTACATAAAAGATAATGTGTTGTTAAACCTTTAGTCATTATACATGCGGCAACTTTATGAGAAATACCATCTGGAATTTTAACTCCTAAGTGTGCAGGAAGAATTCTTTCTTCTGCGTAGGCACTCGGAGAGCCTCCTGCGTAAGCCACATTGTCTCCAATGCTTAAATCTTTCACATTTGAACCTATCTCAGTAATTATTCCAGCTCCTTCAAGACCTATTCCACTCGGAAGGTCTACTGGATACAAGCCTGATCGATGATAGGTATCTATATAGTTTAAACCTATTGCAATATTTTTAACTTTGATTTGATCAGGTTCTGGAGGCCCCAATTTAATATCTGTAATTTCTAAAACTTCTGGCCCACCTGGTTTTTTAATTATAATCGCTTTAGTCATTAATATTTTGCGAAGGTTCCGTTGTGATAATCTTGAACTGCCTGAAGAATTTCCGCTTTTGTATTCATAACGAAAGGTCCTCCTCTTGATATAGGTTCGCCAATTGGCTTACCTGCTATAAACAAAAACTCACTTTTCTTATTAGCTTTTACTATCAATTTATCACCTCTGTCTAATAGTATTAGATTAGAATTACTTGTTTTATCATGTTTATTTTTCCCAATCGATAATTCTCCAGCTAATAAATAGACAAAAGAATTATGACCACTCGGGACATCACATTTAAACTCTTTACCTTCTTCTAATACTACATGAAAATAAATTGGATCAACGTTATGACCTTTTTCAGGAC
>Ga0307986_10000839_pt1 | contig 22725 bp, 16 predicted proteins | sample EllFjometageno82_FD_203170 | JGI IMG/M metagenome (GOLD analysis project Ga0307986, IMG submission 203170) | Marine microbial communities from Ellis Fjord, Antarctic Ocean - #82 | ecosystem: Environmental > Aquatic > Marine > Unclassified | place: Southern Ocean | collected 2014-10-09
AGTTCTTATTTTTTTTTATTTTTTGTAAAACAGACTTATTAAATAATTAATGAATAGAGTTATTTATAAACTTTATTGCATATTATAAATACATCCTCTATCAATAATAAAAGTATTAATCTTTGTTATAATGTTAATTACCATAGCCATAACCTATAGATGATAGAAGTAAAATGAATAATAAAATCAGCAAAAGAGCAGCTATTGCAATATATGTTAATGTTTTAACCCATCTAACATTATCTCTCCATGCCCTTAACCATGCTCTAATTAAAAAATATAAACCAAATCCTAGTATTGAAAAAACCAAAATTCCTCTAAGAATATATACAAGAAGTGAAGGCTCATCTTCTTCTTCTTCATCCATTTGAAAGTTTATTGTATTTGATATATCAGAAGTACTATTTTCTGTAATAGGAAAAGAAGCATAAGTAAAAGTATTCAAAGAGAATAAGCAAAATAACATTAGAATAAATTGTTTCATTAAGCTAATACTTCAGCTACTTTATCAGCAGCTTCTTGCAAGAGAATAACAGATTCAACTTTTAAACCACTTTCATCAATTAATTTCTTAGCCTCTGTAGCATTAGTACCTTGAAGTCTAACTATTAGTGGAATATTAATTTCTCCAATATTGTTATATGCATCAACAATACCTTGAGCAACTCTATCACACCTAACTATACCACCAAAGATATTAACTAAGATAGCCTTTACTCCATCATCCTTTAAAATGATTCTAAAGGCTTGTTCAACTCTTTTAGCATCAGCAGTACCACCAACATCTAAGAAGTTTGCAGGATTACCTCCAGCCATCTTTATAATATCCATTGTAGCCATAGCAAGACCAGCACCATTTACCATACATCCAACATTACCATCAAGCTTAACAAAATTTAATCCATATTCACCTGCTTCAACTTCTGTTTCATCTTCTTCTCTTTTATCTCTAAGCTCTATAAAATCTTTATGTCTATAAAGTGCATTTTCATCTAAAGAAACCTTAGAGTCTACTGCCATAATTAAATTATCTGAGGTCTTTAAAACAGGATTAATTTCAAATAATGAAGAATCAGTATTTATATAAGCAGTATATAATGAAGCAACAAACTTTGTCATTTCCTTAAAAGCTAATCCAGATAATCCTAAATTAAAAGCAATCTTTCTACACTGGAAACCTTGCAAACCTGTACTAGGATCAATTTCTTCAGTAAAAATCAAGTGAGGAGTTTCTTCAGCAACGGTTTCAATATCCATACCACCTTCAGTTGAATACATAATCATATTTCTGCCTGTTGATCTATTTAATAATACTGACATATAATACTCATCAGTCTCAGTCTCTCCTGGATAATAAACATCTTCAGTAATTAAAACTTGATTTACAAGCTTTCCCTCTGATGAAGTCTGAGGAGTAATTAGATACATACCTAGTATATCATTAGATATTGATTTAACTTCATCTAAAGATTTAGCTAATTTTACACCTCCACCCTTACCTCTTCCACCGGCATGGATTTGAGCCTTAACAACCCACCAACTTGTTCCAGTATCTTTATTTAATTTTTCAGCTGCTTTAACAGCTTCTTCAGGTGTAGAAACAACAATTCCTCTTTGTATTCTAACCCCAAAACTATTAAGTAATTCCTTTCCTTGATATTCGTGTAAATTCATGTTTAATTTTTAATGGTGTAAAAATATATTATTGATTTTAAATACAAACATCTATTGATAATAAATTCTATTTTTGCACAAAATTTTTTATACATGAAAATCAACTATTTTATTCTGCTCTTTTTTATTCCATTATTATCATTTGGACAGTTTGAAAATAAAAAAAAATACAATATTGAAACAACTAGTGAAAGTCCGAAAATTGACGGGATATTAGATGATAAAACATGGATAAATTTAGATGTAGCTAAAAATTTTATTCAGATAAAACCAAATAATGGTCTAGCTGAAAGAAAGAATCAAAAAACAGAAGTTAAGATGTGTTATGATAGTAAAAATATCTACTTTGGAATAATGATGTATGATAGTGCTCCAGATAGTATTTTAAGAGAACTTTCAAAAAGAGATGAAATAGAGAAAAATTGTGATGTAGTAGGAATTTTTTTAAATCCATTTAATGATGGGCAAATTGAATATCTTTTTGCAGTTACTGCCGCAGGAATTCAAGCAGATGCTAAACAAACCGCAACATCACAAGATGGTTCTTGGGATGCAGTGTGGAAATCATCTGTTAAAGTAAATGATAAGGGCTGGGTAGCTGAATTAGCTATCCCCTTTTCTCAACTTAGATTTCCAAATGACAATAAAGAATGGGCATTAAATATATCTAGAGGAATAAGAAGATATAGGGAGAACTATAGCTGGAATCTAATAAATATAGAATATGAAAATCAGGCAATACAACAATCTGGATTAATTTCTGGAATTAAAAATATAAAAAGCCCAATAAGATTATCATTTATGCCATATGCCTCAGTTTATGCTGATATGTATAACGGAGAGTCAAGTTTTCCTTACAACTATGGAATGGACCTAAAATACGGGATAAATGAAAGCTTTACTTTAGATATGACCTTAATACCTGATTTTGGACAAGTATCAGCAGATGCAATGGTTCTCAATCTATCTCCTTTTGAGGTAAAATATGAAGAAAATAGACAGTTTTTTAATGAAGGTATTGAACTCTTTAATAAAGGAGGTGAAATGTTTTACAGCAGAAGACTAGATAATGACCTAATAAATGCAACAAAAATTACTGGAAGATCAAAAAAAGGAATTGGAATTGCAGCGCTTAATGCAATAACGAATAAAACTAACGATAAACCACTTACTAATTATAATGTCTTAATCATTGATAAATCATTAGATAACAGCTCTTCTATTAGTTTAATGAACACTAATATGACAAATAATACATCTGATAAAGATGCAAATGTTACTGGAGTCTTTACTAGAATAAACAATAAAAAAAATACTCATGTTTATAATGGTAATCTAAAGATGAGTCAGGAGTTTGAGAATAATAGTTCAATATTAGGTTTTTCCGGAATGTTATCTGCTTCAAAAAATAGTGGAAACTACAGATATCAATTATTCTCATCTTTTGAAGATGAAAAATACAACCCTAACGATCTTGGCTTTTTATATTCAAATAATAAGATTGAAAATGGGCTAGATATAGGATATGAACAACTTAAGGAGAATGACAACTTTATCTTTAGAAAGCATTATTTATTTGTTAGACATCAGACTTTATTCACTGATAATAAATTTGTCAATTTAGAAATTGAAGCAGAGAATAAGTTTATGTTAAAAAACTATCTTTTTGCAATGTTTAAAATAATTATAAATCCCCATCAACAGTATGACTACTATGAGGCAAGAACGAATGACCTTAACAATCCCGTTATCAGATCAGAATCTATAAATATTGGAGGTTATATGTCTAGTGACTTCAGAAATAAATTTGCTTTAGATTTTGGAACTGGTACAACATTAAAACCTTTATACTCAGGTCATGAATTTAGATGGAGAATATCACCTAGATACAGATTTAATGATAAAATGTCTATTGTATATGTTTTATCAGTAAAAAATAGATATAATGATATTGGATATATTGATAATTTATCTATTAATGATGAAGAAATTTCTGAACCTGTGTTATCGTTACGAAACACATATATGATAACCAATGTATTAAGAGGAAGTTACATTATAAATAATAAGATTGATTTCTCATTTAAATTTAGATATCATCTAGATCAAGTAGAAAACTTGCAATTTCAGACCTTAAATAATAATGGTTTTCTAGAATCAGCTTCAATTCAAAATATTGAAGAGAGTGACTATAATATTAACTATACAACATGGACCTCAGATATGGCCTTAAATTGGTGGTTTGCACCTGGAAGTCAATTAAGTTTAGTTTGGAAAAACGGTATAGATAATGAAACTAATATGTTAAGAAATAAATGGTCAGATAATATTGATGACTCATTTAATCTTCCTCAAGAAAATAGCCTATCATTAAAAATTGTCTATTATTTGGATTATCTTTACCTTAAAAAGAAGTTATAATTATGATAAAGGCAGAAAATATTCATTTATCTTATGGGAATGTTGATGTTTTAAAAGGTGTTGATTTAGAAATTAGCAAAGGAGAAATAATCTCAATTGTTGGAGCGTCAGGGGCTGGAAAAACAACTTTACTTCATATTCTAGGAACTCTAGAGCAAGCAGACAAAGGAAAATATAGTATTAATGGAGAATCTATATCTGAGCTATCTTCAAATAAATTATCACAATTTAGAAATCTAGAAATTGGTTTTATTTTTCAATTTCACAATCTATTAGTAGAATTCAGTGCATTTGAAAACATATGTCTTCCGGGTTATATTTCTGGAAGAAACAAAAAAGAAGTAGAAAAAGAAGCAACAAAACTTCTAGAAACATTGGGGATTTCAAGCAGAAGAGATCACAAACCAAATGAACTCTCTGGGGGAGAACAACAAAGAGTAGCAATTGCTAGAGCTCTAATAAACTCTCCTTCTATAATACTTGCTGATGAACCATCTGGAAACCTAGACTCAGAAAACGCTCGAAAACTACATGAGTTATTTATAAAATTAAATAAAGAATTAAATCAAACTTTTATCATTGTTACACATAATAAAGAGCTCGCTAGCATGACTAATAGAACTCTTGAAATGGTAGATGGAAAAATTATTTCATAAAAAAGAATCAAATTTATCAAATTGTGTAACTTTGTACTTTGATGACCTATCAAAACCCACAGCTTCTCTTTGGACTCCTTGCAATAGCAATACCTATTTTAATTCACTTATTTAACTTTAGAAAACATAAAACTGTTTACTTCAGTAGTATTCGTTTTTTAAAAGAGATAAAAACAAAAAATAATAAGAAAAGAAATATAAGAAATCTATTAATTCTTTTTAGTAGAATAGCAGCAATCATATTTCTAGTTCTCGCATTTGCAAAACCATATATACCTATTGAAGACAATAAGATAATCTCTAATGATATATTCATATATATTGATAATTCATTTAGTATGGATGGTATTTCAGAGAAAGGTAGATTACTAGATTTAGCAAAGAATAATGCAATAAGCATTACAGATTCATACTCGTCAGCTTCAAAATTTCATTTAATTACTAATGATTTTTCAAAAAAACATAATAAAGGATATGATAAACAAGATCTAATTGAAGCAATCTCAAATATTGAAACCTCAGGTGACTATAAATCATTCTCCCAAATATTAAAAAAGAAGCAGACAATATCTAATAAGCAAGATCATTTATATATTATATCTGATCTTCAAAAGAATACTCTTAAAATTGAAGAAGAAAATGAAGAAAATAAGAATCGAATTTTCTTTGTTCCAATATTGAATCAAATAAAATCAAATATTAGTATAGATAGTATTTGGATAGAAAGCCCAGTACTTATTAGTAGTAGAAATTTAAAAATATCAACAAAGATTTCAAATTTTTCAAATCTAAATAAAGAAGTGCCTTTTACTCTAGAAGTTAACAACAAAACTAAAATTAAGCAAACATTAAAAATTAAAAAAAATAGTTTTAAAAATTTTGAATTTAACATAGCTATTGATAGCACAATAAATATTTGCAAATCTAGTATAGAGGATTATCCAATAACATTTGATAATAGCCTAAATTTTAATTTAAATAGCATGAATAAAATTAAAATATTAAATATTCAACAAGATTTAAGAGCTGATTATATTAACAATCTATTTTCTAATGACAGCATAAATTTCAGCTATAAAAACGCTAATATCAGTAAACTTAACTACCAGGAAATAAAAACACAAAATCTAATAATATTAAATGAAATAGAAGAAATAAGCTCAGGATTAACAAGTGCAATAATTAATTTTATTGAAAATGGCGGCTCAATAATTATCATCCCTCCTGCTGATATTAATTATAATGAATATAAAAAATTCTTAACTGGTTTAGAAACAGACTATTTTATAGATATTGATACAAATAATTATTTAATTAAAAATATTCAATTAGAACATCCAATATTTAACAATGTATTTGCTGGGAAAATTAATAATATTAATTATCCTGAAATCAAATATCATTATTCTCAATCTAGTCTTATTAAAACAAATAAAAAGTCTTTATATACTCTTGAAAACAACAATGCTTTTCTTAGTCATTACAACATAAAAAATGGTAATATTTATATGTTTAATACTCCATTAAATAGTACAACATCTATATTTAAAAAACATGCCTTATTTGTTCCAACATTTTTAAATATTGCTACAAGTTCTATTACGCAAGGAAATCTATATTATACTATCTCTAAAGACAGCTACTTTATATCTAACAAAGAGAAAAATAATGAAATATATCATCTTAAAAATTTAGGTACTGATATAGTTCCAACTATCCGAACAATAAATGGTCAATCAAGATTTTATACAAATAATCAAATATTTAAATCAGGGCAATACCAATTATATAATAACAAGAAAATTACTGATCATATTGCTTATAATTATAACACTGTGGAAAGTGATAATGATTATTATAAGATTAGTGAGATTAAAAAACATTTTAAAAAAAATAACATTATGATAATTAATGGATCTGAATCTGATATAAATAAGATTATAGACTCTAAATTAAATGATAATCACTTTTGGAAATTGTGCCTAATTTTATCTTTAATATTCTTTGGAATTGAAATCCTACTTTTAAAATTAATCAAAATATGAAAATACTTATTAAGAACGCAAAAATCATTGATAGTACATCTAAACATGATAATAAAGTTTGTGATATATTGATAAACAATAATGTTATTGAAAAGATTGGAAAATCTATTCAAATGGATTCTGAAACTAGAATTTTCAAGTCTGATAATCTTCACCTTTCACAAGGATGGATGGATTTACACGTAAATTTTGGACAACCTGGATTCGAACAAAGAGAAACTATAGATAATGGTTTAAAATCTGCAGCTCAAGGAGGTTTTACAGACGTATTAGTAATGCCAAATACAAACCCTTCAATTGATAACAGTACAATGGTTGAATTCCTTAAAAGGCACAATACAAAAAGTATAGTAAATATACAAGTAGCGGGTAATCTTACCAAGAAACAAAAAGGTGAAAATATTGTTGAAATACATGATATGATAAATTCTGGTTGTTTAGCCTTTACAGATGATAAAGAATCAATTCAAAGTAATGAATTAATGAAGATTGCTCTTCTTTATATAAAAGATACAAAATCTATAATAATGAATTTTCCAAACGATAAAAAAATTCAGAATAAAGGAGTTATTAATGAAGGTTTAATTAGTACAACATTAGGATTAAGGGGTATTCCTAATATTGCTGAAGAAATAATGTTAGAAAGAGACATCACACTATGTAGATATACAGAAAGCAAAATACACCAATCATATATAAGTACTAAAGAAAGTATAAAGAAAATTAAAGAAGCTAAAAAAAGCGGAGTTAATATTAGCAGCGATGTAGCTTTACATAATATTTTCCTTACCGAAGAAAAAGTAAACAACTTTGACTCTAGATACAAGGTACTACCGCCATTAAGAACAAAAGAAGATAATAAGGCTATAATTCAAGGCTTAAAAGATGGCACAATAGATGTTATAACATCTGATCATAGCCCTTATGAAATTGAAACTAAAAAAATTGAATTTGATAATGCTGCATTTGGGATTATTGGTCTAGAAAGCGCATTTGGTCTAATTGTAAAAAATCTTGATCAACATCTAGAAATAAATCAAATAATTGATAAAATATCTGTAAATCCTAGAAAGATTCTAGGTTTAAAACAAAATAGTATAGAAGTTGGTAATACAGCTAATATAACCTTATTTGATCCAACAATGGAATGGATATTTAATAAGGATGCAATAAAATCCAAATCAATGAATAGTCCTTTTATTGGAGATAAACTTAAAGGGAAAGCTCTAGCAATATATAATAACAATCAGTTTATGGAGCTCTAGATTAATAAATTAATCTTTTATTAACTGTACCATTATCGTAATAATATATCAGATTTTTTATTCCATTAGTATTAGAAGGATTTACTTCTCTACCTAGATAATCAGTCACTCTAATTAATTTAGGTTCAACAAATAAATTATCTATCAGATCTACTCCTGTTCCATTATCAACAGATTCATAAAGGTATAAATCATCTACAGCAGCTTCAATCAAACTACCACCATCAAGATATGTACCTGGTCTAAGGCTGTCAGAAGCAATAAATTTCAATTGTACTGAAGAGGTCAGGTTAACATAATCTTTTATTCTAAAAGCACATCTTCTCCAACTTAAATCTGAGCTCTTTGTATTTTCAACATATTGCCAATTAACCCCATCATCAGTAATCATAACCTGCCACCAATCAGCACCAGGATTAGCGCCACTAGATGGATTATTAGTATACCACCTCCAGTATGAAAAAGCAGGATTTGTATATGAACTTAAATTATAAAATGGAGAAAATAAAGTAGTATGTCCACCATCAACATCATTAGCTCCAATACCATCATTTACAGAAGATGCATTCTCAGTAAATGCACATGCATATCCACCTGAAGTATGTTGAGTTGCAGTTTGAACAATTCCAGATAAATTATTTGGATTATCATAAGAGCCTAAGGGAGCACCAATTTCCCACATTCCAGTAGTAGCATTATCAGAGGGGTCTCCAGTTTGCCAAAAACCTATATTAAAGTCAAAATCTTCTTCTTCAAATACTTCATAACCTACCATTATAAAATAAGGAAGATTTGCATCTTTAATAGGCATTACATTTGCTTCTTGAGGATTAATACCTGATTCAAAACCATAACTATCAGTTAAAGATATATAGTAAGCCACAACAGAACCATTAGCTTGAGCTGGAATAGTGGCAGAAAAACTATTACCATTTGGTGTCATAGATAAAGCATTCCAATTAGAGTTATCATTGACTCTATAAAAACAATTTGCACTAGAGAGAGCCCAAGAATAAGTAGATGAAATATTTGCATTTACAGAAATATCAATATTTCCTGGTGCATTTGATATAGGAGAATGAGCAATAACAGCATTAGATAATAAGGTAATTCCATGAAGAGCAAAAGCTTGAATAATTGCAATATCATTAGGGGTTCCATTAAGAAGATTAGCATCATTATCATCAGCAAAAAGAACCTCTACTAATACATCTGTATAAATGATACCTTCTGTTCCGTTAGGACCATCAGGAGCTGCGTCATAAGTATATTTAAATAGATTGAGCATTTGCTGCATATCTGCAAGATTTAAATACGTATCCCAAAAAGCACCAGCAATAATTTCACCATCAGCGTGAACCTCACCACTTAAATCTTGAGGATACACTTTTCTATCTTGATCATATCTTCTAACAAAAATTGTAGGGTCTACAATATCCCAACCAAATCCTAGTACAGGAGTTTGAGTTAAAGAAAGTGCCCAAACATCAGCAAAACCTTCATTTAGGCCACCATTCCACATTCCAGAGCCATAACGTTGAGAATTAATAGCGTGTCCATATTCATGATAAACAACATCAGGAATCTTAGCAGTTGCATTACATCCATTACCTTCTGCATAAAAATTAATAGAAGATCCATCAAAGAATGCATTACAGCTACCCTGTTCATCAACATTAGTTTCCATGGCAAAATCTAATCCAGTAAAAGTGGGGAATATTGATTTAAGATGACTGTGTATATTATTTACAGCATAAAAAGCTGTACGCTCTTGAATTGTAGAATTAGAATTAAAGCTAACATTACTAATAGATAATTGAGAATTTAAGCTAGGTACATTTAAATTAGTTTGAACTTCAGCAAATAAACCTTCTAAAGAAAATTGTGCATTTCCATTTCCTGGCACAACAACATTACCTAAAATATCTGTATAATAATTAGCCCCACCTTTTTGAACTCTTAAATTAACAAAATTTTCTGTAGAAGAAGGATTGAAAGGATGTGTTGTATAAACCTCTCCTTCAACATGAATATTTGCTAGTTGAGGAGCTTCATACATTACAGAATTATTTCTCATTAGTAAATTTCCATTATTTGCATCAACATAGCAGATATAATTAGCAGGACCATGAGTTAATTTAGTTGAAACTTTTACAACATATACTAAATGATAATTATACTTACCATTTAAGGGTATTGGTAATATCTTTAGTGCATCTTCAACAGAACTACTTGTTATAGTAGATGTTATATTTTGAGAAGCAGATTGAATTGCTTGAGATGAAGAAATTGAAGGATTAATACTAATTGATATATCAGAAAAAACATCTAATCCAAAAGCTATTAATTGATTGTTAAGATTCAATTTAGCATATAATCTACTATCTATAACCTCTAAATTATTATAAAACTGTTTAAAAGCATAATTAATATATTTATCATTCTTTGTTTTTCTTTCTAAAACAATATCTTGAGGAATATTAAAAACAGATAACTCAGAGTCAATAAAGTTTAATAAACGTTGATCTGTAGTATTTCCATTTGTTAAATCAATAGGAGTTCCAAATGCTCTATGTGGTTTATAGTTATATTCATTAAAATAAGTAAACCAATCTGAATAAATAGAATTAAATGTTTTCCAAGAGTATTGGTTACGCAGATAATTCTGAGTAGAATTATTTAGTTTCATGTCAGATTTAATATACCTAATTTCATATTCATCATGATGAGTATGTTTAGTAGCGAAAGAAACATTAAATATTAATAAAGATATTAATAACAATAAGTAGTTTTTCATGTAAGAAATTTTATTAAAACAAATATAGAATAAATACAAATATAATAACTAATTAATAGAAAATATAACATTTTTATTAAAATATTATGCAAAAAAATTAGTTTGAAGTTATTTGTAAGCCGTCATGAGATAAAAAAACATTTTTAGGTAATTCTTTAGAAATTAAATCATGTAAACCCATTAAGTGACTAATATGTATAAGATAAGCACTATTAGGTTTAAATTCTTTAATTAATTCTAATGCCTGACTAAGGCATAGATGTGACAAATGAGGTTCTATTCTTAAACAATCAAGTACTATAACATCTGCATCAAACATCTTTAATTTTTCTTCATTTGAAATACAACTTATATCAGTTAAATAAATAAAATTATTAATCCTAAAGCCAAAAACAGGCAATTTATAATGAAGGGCTTGAATAGGAATTATTTTAATCTTATTTATTAAGAATGGTAAATTATTAATTACTGAAACATTAACTTTTGGCACACCTGGATACTTAAATCCTGAAAATATATAAGAGAATTCATTTTTTAAAGCATGTAATACATCTTTAGAACAAAATAAATCCATTGCCTTTTTAGATTTAAAATTAAATGATCTAATATCATCTAAGCCGGCAACATGATCTTTGTGAGCATGAGTATATAAAATAGCATCAAGTTTAGTCACATGCTCTCTAAGCATCTGTTGACGAAAATCTGGTCCAGTATCAATAACAAAAACATGATCTTCAATCTCTATCATTACAGAAGATCTTAGACGTTTATCTTTAGGATTTTGAGAAATACAGACATCACAATCACATGCAATTACTGGAACACCTTGAGAAGTTCCTGTACCTAAAAAAGTTATTTTCATAAAAAAGTAATAGTAAATGTAAAATTATATATAATAAATAATTATAAATTAAAATAACTAGTTAATTTTGTTATTAATTGAGATACAATCATTTAAACATGAATAAGCTAATAACATTAACACCAGGACAAAAAGCAATAGAGATAAATTTAGATAATTCTATCTATGGTTCTTTTATTGAAATTGGTGCCGGCCAAGAGGTTGCAAGACAATTTTTTAGAGTTGGTAGTGCATCTGGAACTATAGCAAAAACAATGTCAGCTTATGATAGAGATTTTTCTGATGCTATATATGGTAAAGAAAAAGATGGAAGATATGTTTGTAAATCAAGATTAAATAGAATGCTTCATCTTGAGTATTCTTTACTGGAGGAAAGATTGGATAGAAAAAAACATAAGGATACTCGATATTTTGCATTTGCAGACACAGTTACAACCATAAATTATAATAAGTCTCGAAATGGTCATGGATGGATTGGTTTAAGATTTCAAAAAGATCCAAAAAATAAACCAAATGATTTCTTAATACATGTTAGATTAAAAGATCAAGAAGCTAGAATTCAACAAGAAACAATTGGTATCATAGGTACAAATTTAATGCATGCATGTTTCTCAGAATCAAATCCTAAAACTATTCTCAAAAGATTATATGATAATCTATCAATAGATAATTTTGAAATAGATATGGTTGAAGCAATTGGTCCAGATTTTGAAAATATTGACAATAGACTTTTAAGCCTAACATTAGTAAAAGAAAGAATGACTAATGCTGTAATTTTCACTCCAGAGGGTAAGAATAAATACCCTTCTGACATATTACATAAAAAGAATATATTAACATTAAGAGGTAGTTTTAGACCTGTTACAAAGGTTAATATTGATATGCTAACTGAGGGTCTAAATAAATTTAAAGAAAATAAAAAAGTTGATGAAAATAATATTCAACTACTTTTAGAAATAACTTTATCTAATCTTATGACAAATGGTCAAGTAGATGAAAGAGATTTCTTAGATAGAGCAGATATATTATGTTCTCTTGGATACACTGTAATGATATCAAATTACAAAAAATATTATAAGCTTAGTGAATATTTATCTAGATATACAAATGCTAGAATGGGTTTAATAATTGGTGTTGATAATCTTATTGAGATGTTTGATGAAAAATATTATAGAAATCTTAATGGTGGAATAATGGAGGCTTTTGGAATTATTGTCAAAAGAGATATTAAAATATACTTATATCCTTTCCAAGCAGACAGTAATAAAGAACTCATTAATAGTAAAAACATAACTATTCATCCTAGAGGAAAATCTATTTACGAGTATCTGTTTAATAATAAAAGAATTGAAGATATAAATTATAACTCAGAAATTTTAAATATTTTTTCTAGAGATGTACTTAAAAAAATTAAATCTTGCGAAATAGGAACTTGGGAGCATATGGTTCCTGATGGTGTAGCAAAGATTATTAAGGATAAATCCTTATTTGGTATGAGTTTTAAAAACAAGTAGCAAATTATTTAGCATTTCAATATTTAATAAAAAAAAGAATGAGAAAAATATTCCTTATAATATTATTAATACCATTATTATCTACTGCACAAAGAGGCGGAGGATATGGAGGCGATTATTCTAAGTTTAGCAAAAAAAATAAGTCATCTTATTTTAGAGGAAGTATCAGTGGAAAAATTATTGACTCTGAAACTAAAAAAGGTTTAGAATTTGCCAGTATAAGTATAACTAATACTAAATGGAATAAAGTAATTGAGGGGACAATTTCATCAGTAAATGGAAAGTTTTCTATGACTGGTGTTTTAAGTGGTGATTATATAATTAGTGTAAACTACTTAGGGTATAAGCAATTAGAAGAAGTTAAATTTACTCTAACAAAGAAGAATCCAGATATAAGACTATCAGATATATTAATGGTTGCTAGCTCAGAAATGCTATCTGAGATTACAATAGATGAGCAAAAACCAATTTATGAAACAAAAATTGATAAAATTATTTATAATGCTGAAGATGATAATAATGGAGGATCAGATGATGCTACAGATGTTTTAAGAAAGGCTCCCCTATTATCAGTAGATTTTGATGGAAATGTAGAACTTAGAGGCTCTAAGCAAATTAAATTTTTATTAAATGGTAAGGCATCATCATTTTTATCAGGAGATTTAGCATCAGCTCTTCAAATGATACCAGCTGATGAAATAAAAAGTGTAGAAATAATTACAAGTCCTGGAGCAAAATATGATGGAGAAGGAGATGCAGGTATAGTAAATATAATTACTCAGAAAAAAATTATTGATGGCTACAAGGCATCAATTGATGGGTCAATAGGTACAAGAAATAATAAAAATGGTTTTAACCTAACTCTTGGAAAAGGAAGATTTAGCCTTTCAGCTAGAGGAAGTATAAGGTATAGTTGGCCTAGAGAAGGAACTACAAAGTTTTTGAGAGAAGATTGGAATTCTGAAGGAGACACAAATACTATGACAAATGATGGGGTTAGTGAAAGTCAGTGGATAGGATATGGAGGTGGGATAAACATGTACTATGATATTAATGCATATAATTCTATTTCCTCAGATATTAATTTTAGAGGACGTAGCACACCATCAAAAAATACAACTATCCTAGATTATAATGGTGTCGATACATTCTATAACTACTCTTCATATGTGAATACATCAAATCAAAGTACTAATATTGAATGGAATAGTGATTACACAAAAACATTTGAAGATAATGAAGATAGAGAATTAAGCTTATCATATCAACTTGGAAGAAGAATAAAAAATAAGAATACTGATATTGTAGAAAATAATGATCTTATTCAATTAACAAATATAAATGATGAAGAAAATACTGAACAAACTCTTCAACTAGATTATACCCATCCTATAAATGATCATAAAATTGAAGTTGGAGGAAAGCTAATCTATAGAGATCAAAAAATGGATTACAATACAGAGTCTGATAGTGCTTTATTTGTATTTCCTAAAGAAATATTCAACTACTCTCAGCTAGTAAGTGCATTTTATCTTTCAACAAACGTTCAACTTCCAAATGATTATAGCTTATTATTAGGAACTAGATATGAACTAACAAAAATTGAAGGCGATTGGGAAAACAATACTTTAGGTGGAAATACAGCTTTTGCATTAAATAGATCAAAAGATCCTTTTTCAAAAAACTATGGTAACCTACTACCTAACTTAACAGTATCAAAAAAATTAGATGTTGGCAAAAGCTTAAAGCTAAGTTACAATAGTAGAATATCTAGACCTAGCAGTCAATATATTAACACAAATACAAATATTACTAACAATAAGAATATAACAGTTGGTAATCCAAATTTAACTCCTGCCCTAACTAAACAGTTAGAATTTGGTTATAATAGTTTTGGTAAAAAATATCAAGGAAGCTATTATATATATTTTAAAGAAAATACTGATGTAATTGAGTCCTATTTATCTGTTGTAAATGATACATCAATTACAACATATCAGAACATAGGAAAAAGCAATAGATATGGATTTAATTACTATGGGTCAATAAGACTCAAAAAATTAACATTTAGAACAGGCTTTAACCTATACTCATATTCAGCTGAAGATAGTAGGTTCTCATCTGATGAACGTACTGCTTTATTGTATAATTATAATTTTGGAGTCACTCTAAAAATGAAGAATAATTGGAAAGTAGAAGGCTTTGGATTCATGAGGTCTCCATCTCAAACTCTGCAAGGAACATCAACAAGCTTCTCAATGATGAGTTTTGGAATCAAAAAAGACTTTAAAAACAAAAGAGGATCTCTAGGAATTAGGATTGTTGAACCGTTTGCTAAAAATGGAAACAAAATATTTATTTCAGAGCTAAGTGGAAATAATTTTAATCAATCATCAGAAAGTACAATTCTATTTACATCTATAGGAATAAGCTTTAAATATACATTTGGGAAATTAAATTTCAAATCGTCAAGTAAAGGTTCAAAAATTAAAAATGATGATGTTAGTGAAGAAGCATCTCCACAATTTTAAACTATTGTAAAACTACCTTCTTAGTTATATTAAACTCAGAACTTAAAATATTTATAAAATATATAGATGAAGGATAATTATCAAAATCAATCTTTCTTTTAAATTCTCCTATATAGTTTATTCTTTCCTCACTATATAAATCTTTACCTAATAAATTAGTTATTGTAATTTTAAAGTCTTGTAAATATTTGGAATCAAAACCTATATAAAAAACCCCGTTAGAAGGATTAGGAGAGATTATAAGGTCCTTAATTGCTGTACCACCATTAATTCTTATTGGAGAGCCTGGTTGAGTCCAATATACTGGAGGCTGAGTCCAAGAGCCAGATCTGTAAGCAGTAATGCTAGAATCGCAAAACAACCTTCCATGAGCCCTATAATGAGTTCCTGATTGTAATCCAAAAGTATTAATAGAGTTTGTAGGATAATAAATTCCAAAACCTCCAGCATTATTCCACGAAGAACTTGACGTGTCAACTCTATATTTAATTCTTGCAAAAACATAATTACTTGATAAGTCCCAAGAAAATCTAGCCTTGCTAACATTATTAGTAAATGTTGAAACAGCTAAATTTAACATATCTGGACATGTGTCTGCAGTTGTAAACTGAACTGGTAATGAATACCCAGAACTAGAAACATTACAGTAAAAAGCCTTCATTTTAAACTCATAAGTAGTATTTGGAGTAAGATTGATTAATTGTTTTGAAGTGGTATTAAGATTACTATTACATAAACCATTACCCACACCAGCAGATTTTGTAATCCAAGATGGTGAACCAACCTCTCTGTACCTAACAAAATATTTCCATACTCTACAATCAGAACTATTCATGTTTTTCCAACCAATTTTAGCTCGATTATCAATAATATCATATATAAAAAGACTATCAGGTTTAGGTGAAAAACATGAAATAGATAAATATCCATCCATCACTGTAGTTACACCATTATCAAAAACAGCAGTAAGCGTATCATTTTGATAGCCATTAGCAGAGAAAACAACTTGATAACTACCAGAGTCTAGAACAGCAGTTTGATAAAAACCTAAAAGATTAGAATTGGAGCTAAAATTTGTATTTATAATACTTACAGATGCATTTGCAATTGGCGCCCCTGAAGAAGCATCAAAAACATTACCATTAATGTAGCAAGCTTGTTGAAAATCTCTGGAAAAAATTAATAATCTACCATGATTATTACTACCAATATTTCTATCAGAAGATATTATATTTCCTGAAGGCAAAAATGGATATGTTCCCCAACACCCATCATAACCATTTCCAGATAAAGGATAAGAATCATAGTATGCAACTTGAACTAAATGATTAGGATTTGTTATATCATGCACAACTGTTCCATCACGGTAGTAAGATGTAAATAAAAAATTACCATCTACATGCGCATTATGAGGAATAGAATTAGAACCCGGATTAGATTGAATTCTATCAACTTCTTGAATATTATTGACATCTGAAATATCATATGATCCAATATATGCATTAGGTTTTTCATCTGTAGTATACACATAATTACCATTATCAGAAACCCAAGCGTTATGGGTAAAGCTAGTTGGAGTACTTATATTACCTAAGTTAACAGGATTTGATTTATCTGAAACATCAACAATAAACATATCACCAACATAAATACATCCCACATACATAGTATCTCCTCTAGCCATACCATCATGAATATAATGATCATCCCATTCTCCAAGGTAAATAGGATTAATTGGAGAAGTATTTAAATCTAAAAAAATAGCTCCATTAGAAGGAGGTGAGCCAGAATTTATAGAAGCTCCAAAAATATATGCAATACCATTTTCATCAATATAAAGATTATGAGCAGATGTGAATTCAGTACTTGAGCCATTTACATTATTAAATACTGTTTGATGGTAGTATGTATTTCCAGTCATATCACTTAAATCAATAATTAATAAGCCCGCGTCTGCCTCAGTAGTAACATAGGCATAGTGACCCCAAGTTTTAATATCTCTCCAAGTTGATGATAAATCAGCAATAAAAAACTCTTCAATTGGATTAGAAGGATCTGTAACATTAACAACTGAAATCCCCCCAACCAAACCAACAATAGCATATTCACTCTCGTCAGGTGCTGACCATCCCCATATATCATTTCCATTTGTATTTGGATAATCATATTGTCCAAGTAGAGTCATATTAAGACTATCTTGAGAAAAAGATAGCAAGGGAAACAATATTAAAAACAATGTATATTTCATCTCAATAAACTTAGTGTAATTTTTAATAACTATAAGAACAAATTATTATTATTATTATGATTGAAAAAAAAGTCTTAAAATTTATATTCAAGATTTATATAAAGACTATTTACAGTATCAGAGTCAGGCTCATTTTCTAATAAAGTAGGCCCTTCATAAGTAGCATTTTTAAAACTTCTAATATTAACAGCTAACTTAACACCTTTAGTCATTTGTTTTTCAATACCAAAAATTGATAATTCCCCTTCATTATCAATATTCCACTGAACATCATTAAGATCTTCTGACGAAGATTGATCATATCTTGCAAAAACAGAGATATCATTACCCATATCTAGATTTCCATATAATGAAAAGGCTGTAGAAGTATTATCAAGAATATTTGAAGTATTTTCTCTAATATTATATTCTCCACCAATATTAATATTTGATATTTTATAACACATAGCAAAAGTATTAATTAATTGAGTCTCAAAGTTATCAGTATATTCACTTCGAGGAATCATATCTCTAGAAAACATTAAAGATAAATTATCAGCTTTATAAGTTACTCCAGCCCCACCTCGCATTTGCCCCATAGGATCTTGAGTATTTTTGAAACCTTCACCATTTAATATCTGAGCATTAATTAGTAAATTATTTGATAAAGAATATATCATTGAAACTCCAGCATCAGCAGAACTAGCCCAATTATTCTGATCTTGAAAAGATTTATAAATATATCTTTTACCCCAGGCATTTTCCATAAATTTAAAATTTTGAGTTCCAATCATACCAAAGTTTAAACTTAGTCTGTCAGAAACATCCCAATTTAAAGCAGCAATTTTAAGAAATGTAGTATAGCTACTTCCAGAACTGTTTTCACCAACATCAAAAGTTACTTTAACACTAAAATCATCAGCTAAAACATATCCATAGCCTAGATATGCTCTTTTAACTTCAAAAGCTTTATATGTAGTATTATCATCAGAATTTAAATCATAATTAAAATTACTAAAGACTTTAACATGAGCTTTTCCTTGACTAAATAGATTAAAAGATGATAAAAAAAATAGTAAGGTTATAATGATGTTTTTCATATTTTTTATTTTTTTAAAAAAACAACTTAAATATATCTAAATAGAATCTTAAAATCCTAATCTAGAGAAAAATTCAACAACTCCAGAAGCAAATTCTTCTGGTATTGTCGTAAACATTGAAGCGACTGTTAATTGATCATTGACTCCAATTGCTATAGCAATAGAGATAATTAGCCCTATTAAAGCGTAAAGCATATCCTTAAGACCTAACTTAATACTCTTTATAATAGAGTTTTCTCCAGTATTCATAATTGCCATACCTAACTCTCTTCCTGCTAACAAACCTATAAACACCCACGTAGTACTCATAGGTACATCACTATAAAGTTTAAAGTAAAAAAGGATTATACAATATATAAGATCTATTAATGTGGCAAATCTTACATCAGTAACTATAGATTTTTCAGTAACAATTTTTTGAATTCTACCCCCTTTATAATAAAGTAAAAGGCCAAGACCAATTATTACTATAGAAGTAAATCCAATAAACTCAAAAACATGAAGACTTCTAGGTAAATAAACTGCAATATTTGCAGCATCTTGCATTAACCAAACTGACCATAAAGTACCAGAAGTTATCCATTGTGCAATAGTCCATCCAAATTTAGCCTCTCCTGTAAAATATTTTTTTGCAGATTTCGCAACAATTAAGAAGAAAATTAAACCCATTAAGAATGATAAAATATAACCACTCATACTTTTTGCTAGAACTCCACCAACAGCTGCAGGACTAGCAGCAAAAGAAGTTAATAAGATAAAAGTAGTAGAAACCGGCATTCTTAACCTAGTAAGAATTAATAAGAAAATTGGAGCTGCTACTTGTAAAAAATGAAACTCAGTAGGAGCAATTTCAAAACCTTTAGAGGTTAATCTTCCATGACTTACATCACCACCCAAAGTTATCCAACTATAAAACATTGTAAAGAAGAAAATACCACCTACAAATATCCATAACATCCACCACTTCTTATCTTGATTTGATGCAATAAAAGTTCCTAATGTTTGAATACTATCATTTGCAATTGCCGCATAGGCAGCAAATAAGAAACCAGCCCACATTGCATATTGCGGATAAGGAGTAATAAACATTACAGCGATGAAAGAAAGACAAATAAAGGTTAAGAAATTATGCTCGCTTTTTGGAAACCAAACAACTTCAGGATAGCCAAAAGCTCTGAAAAATTTCTTCATAAATTAATATAATTATAAATATTAATATCTAAATTGCAATAGTAAAAACAGTTATCATTATTACTAAATAAACAACTGAAGAAAGATCTAATTTATGTATTTGAGTATTCATGTTCAATATTTAAATTTTATACAAAAATAGACACGTATCTTAAGTTTTATGTGTTTTAATCTTTAAGTCTATGTTAAGTAATTGTTAACTTTAAATTTGGTAAAACACCAATTTATTAATATTGCAAAAAAAAATGACCATACTTATTGTTGATGACGAACAAGATATCTTAGAGTTTCTTTCGTATAGTTTAATCAAAGAAGGCTATAAAGTTATTACTTCTAACAATGGAGCTTCAGGATTAAAGTTAGCAAAAAAACATCTTCCAGATTTAATTATTCTAGATGTTATGATGCCTGAAATGGATGGCATAAAAGTATGTAAAGAAATAAGAAAAGATCAAGAATTAGACAGATGTCTCATTACCTTTTTAACTGCAAGATCAGAAGAATATTCAGAATTAGCTGGATTTAACGCTGGAGCAGATGATTATATTTTTAAGCCTATTAAACCACAATTGTTAGTTAGTAGAGTGAATGCTATTTTAAAAAGAAATAGAAATCAAAGATTATCAAATGAAATAATTATTGGAAATATTCATATTAATAAAGATCAACATAAATTACTTTTTAATAACACAGAATTACACCTTGCAAGAAAAGAGTTTAATTTACTTTATTATTTGATGTCAGTTCCTGGAAAAGTCTTTACAAGAGAAGAAATAATAACTACAATATGGAAAGATGCAGTAGTTGGAGATAGAACAATTGATGTACACATAAGGAAAATTAGAGGAAAGATTGGCAACAATCATATTAAGACAATTAAAGGCATAGGATATAAATTTGATTTATAATGAAGCTAAACACCCCTTTTAAAATTGCCTTAACACTAAGTTTAATTCTAGTAATATACTCTAGTATTCTCTATATAATAACGCCATTTATAAACTTATATATTGACATATTAGTTCTTATTATTTTATCAACCTTTACTACTTATTATATTTTAAAATATCATTTTCATGAAAGAATTAAAGTTATCTATAAAAACATCTACAAATTCAAAGGTACATCTAACATAACAGACTATAATTTAGATAATGTTGATAAAGAAGCTGAAGAATGGGCAAATCAAAAAGAAGAAGAACTTATTAAGATGCAAAAAAATGAAAACTTTAGAAGAGAATTTATTGGCAATGTTTCTCATGAACTAAAAACACCTATATTTAATATTCAAGGATATGTTCAAACATTAATTGATGGTGGAATAGCTGATGAAAATGTAAATATGAAATATTTAAAGAGAGCCAATCTTAGTGTTGATAGAATGATAAATATTGTGGAAGATTTAGAAGTTATTTCTAGGCTAGAAACAGATAAAGATGAACTTTATTTTGAGAATTTTAATATTACTGATGTTATAAATGAAGTCATTGATCAATTAGAAATGAAAGCAAATGGAATGAATATTTCTTTAGTATTATCAAACGAATCAAATTCAGTGATAGTAAATGCTGATAGAAATAAAATTCAACAAGTTTTTATGAATTTAATAAGTAACTCTATTAAATATGGAAAAGAAGGAGGAACAACAAAAGTTAGACTCTTTGATATGGAGGAGAAAATGCTAATTGAAGTTGCTGATAATGGCATTGGTATAAGTGAAGATGCTCTTAATCGACTCTTTGAAAGGTTCTATAGAGTAGATAAAAACAGATCTAGAGAAATCGGAGGAACAGGCTTAGGGTTAGCAATTGTAAAACATATAATTGAAGGTCATCAACAAACAATAAATGTAAGAAGCACAGTAGATATTGGGTCAACTTTTTCATTTATTCTTGAAAAAATAAAAAATTAAAAAAAATGCTTAATAAAAAAACATGTATCCCTTGCCAAGGAGGTATTCCGCCACTTGAATCAAAAGAAATAAATGATTTCTTAAATAATATTGATAATAATTGGAAAAGCATAGATAATATAAAAATTAGTAGAACATATAATTTTAATTTATATCTAGATGCCGTTGATTTTGCAAATCAAATTGCTCTATTATCAGAGAAGGAAGGCCATCATCCTCATATTCATATTAATTTTAAAGATGTTGAGGTAATTACTTTCACGCATAAGATCAATGGACTTCATGAAAATGATTTTATTCTAGCATCTAAATGCGACGATATCTTTAATAAGTAAGAACAAAAATATACATATTGATAATTAGAAATACAATTGCTGGAGCAAATCTAATTACTTTATCTTTTATTTGAATTCTAACATATAAAGCAGACATCATCATTAAGCTAATAAGGAATGAGAATATTTGAGCCATTACTAGCCATTTAAGACCTAATAGAAGGCCAAAACCACCAAAGAGCTGGCATATGCCCA